>Ga0209828_1000200_pt1 | contig 57096 bp, 47 predicted proteins | sample MaitaG_FD_187429 | JGI IMG/M metagenome (GOLD analysis project Ga0209828, IMG submission 187429) | Marine algal microbial communities from Maine, USA - Maine_Asex2 metaG (SPAdes) (version 2) | ecosystem: Host-associated > Algae > Red algae > Unclassified | place: Maine, USA | collected 2015-01-05
TTACTTGCTTCTGCATAATAGGTAATGGTGCCTACTGTATCTAAAGTAACATCTGCTGCTGCAACAATGTTACCACCTGTTGCTGCATCAAACCAAGTTAAGGTATCGCCATTTACTAATGTAGCTGTTGCTGTTAATGTTTGGATTGGGTCTGCTTCACATTCTGTGATATCGCCTCCTGAGGTTGGTGCTTCTGGTAAGGCGTCGATAGTTAAAACAAATTCATCTGAAACCGATGTAGTTGCACAACCTCCTGTACCTGTTACTGTTTTTGTTAATGTAACTGTACCTGCTGTAGCATCTGCAACACTTGGTGTGTATGTTGGATTTTCGGCAGTAGTATTACTAAATGCACCTGACCCACTAGTTGTCCAAACAATTGATCCGTTTGTAGAGGTACCGTCTGTAAAAGTGTACATGTCTCCTGAACAAATTGAATCTGATTTATCTGTACCTACACTTGAGGTTGGTGCTTCTTCAACTATAATAGTTACTGTATCGCTTACTGGATCACACGGAGCTGTAGCATCTGTTGTTAAAGTTAAAATATACGTTCCTGTAGCTGTTGCAAAAAAATTAACGGTGTTTGGTGTTGCTGTTGGTATTGTAGGAGAAACAGATCCATCACCTGGATTTGTACTCACTGTCCAAATTCCTGTAGTTGCTCCTTCGCTTATACTTGATCCTACTAGTTGATATGAACCAAAATCATTACATAAAGTTACATTGTCTCCTGCTTCAACTTCTGGCTTTGTGTTAATTGATAGAGTAAATTCATCTGAATTTGTTGTACTTCCGCAGACACCTGTACCAGTTATGGTTTTAGTAAGTGTTACTGATCCAGCGGTAACATCTGCACCACTTGGTGAATAGGTTGGGTTTTCGGCAGAACTATTGCTAAACGCACCTGATCCACTTGTGGTCCATAAAATTGTACCATTTGCAGAAGTACCATCTGTAAAAGCGTACATATAATCTGAGCAAATTACATCTGCTTTTATAGTACCAACGCTTACCATAGGCATTGGACTTATTGTAACAATAATAGTTTCTGGTTCTCCGACGCAGTCTCCAGAACTTGTTGCTTCTACTACGTATGCTACAGTTAAATCTGATGCAGTATTATTAGTAAACACATCATTCGCAATAGCGTTATCTGTTAATCCAGATGAAGTAACCGCATTAGAACCTCCAGCTACTAAACCAGCGTCCGGAGTTATGCTAACAATTCGCCATGAAGCTGCTGAAGTACTTGTTGGTGAAACATCTAGAATAATACCAATAGCATTGTCACTACAAACCGTTGCATCTAAAGTCGTTGACACTATGGGTTGTGGATTTACGGTAACTACTATATCAAAAGATTCATTAGCACATCCCGCAGGTGCTGTAGCTGTTAGCGTGTAAGTAATTGTAACAATATTAGCTGTTGTATTAATATATGTATCTGTAATATTTGCATTACTTGCAGTTGTTCTATCGGGAGCTGCAGGAACATTTAATTCGTCTGATGATGATACTGTGTAAGTTGGCACAACATCTGCAACATTAATATCTAATGCTTCGCCTGAACAAACCGCATCTGTTAGCGCTGGAAATGGTGGCGCAACAAGTGTTAATTGTACTTCTTCTCTCACAGGATTAGTACACCCATTAGCATTTGTTATTTCAGCAAAATAAGATATTGTACCTGCACTGTCTTGAATTGGACCTGGAGAAATAGGTATAGGTGTACCTCCAGTTAAAGTTGTGTACCATTGAATGGTAATGCCAGAACCAAAAGTAATTGCAGTATTTGCATCCAATTTTGCTTCTGGTGTTGCGCAACCAATTAAATCTTGTTTACTAATTAATTCTGGATTTTCGACTATAATAGTTACTGTATCGGACACTGGTGTACAGGGTGTAGTTGCGTCTGTTGTTAGCGTTAAAACATAAGTTCCAGCGACTGTTGCCGTAAAACTTGCAGTTTCGGGAGATGCTGTTGCAGTAGCTGGATTAACTGCGCCATCACCTGGATTTGTACTTACTGTCCAAGTACCAGTTGTTGCACCACCACCTATGCTAGAATTCGCTAAAGTATAACTACCAAAGTCTATACACAGTGTTTCATCTAGACCGGCTTCTACCTCTGGAACCGCTATTAAAGTTAAAATTAAACTATCTGTTCTAGGTTCGCAAATACCGCCATCATTATTAGAAACTGTAACAGATAACTCTACAGAACCAGCGCCTTCGTCTGCACTTCCAATTGTATAAATTGGATTAGTTGCCGTGTCATCACTAAATGTGCCATTTCCATTTGTATTCCACAACACATTATCTGCAACAACATTAGCATTCGATAAGGTGTAAAAATCTTGAGTTAAACAAATAACATCGTCAGGTCCTGGGTCTCCAATTGGTGCATCAATAACAAAAAGTGTAATACATCTTTCATCTGGACATCCACCTGGATCTATAATATTACAAATTTCATAAGTACCGCTAACAGCAAACTCGTAAGTAACATCCATACCACCACCACCAATGGTTTGCCTTGGTCCTCCGTCTATAGATACTGTAAAACTTTGACCAGCTCCAGAGGCAGAAGGAATAAACACAGATGTTCCTAAACAATACTCTGTGTCGTCTAATTCTAATGCAGGAGTATTATCAATTTCGAAATCTAATCCACCTGTAGGAAATATAAAATAATCTACAAAAGCGCAATTTGAGGCATTAACATTACTATTAACCATTGGGCCTCCATTATTTTGATTTTCGAAGACACCACCACTTGATTGAGAAAAGCTTGCACAATCTCCAGTACAACCTCCTGGAGTTCCATCGTTTTGAGGACCACTTGGCACATTACAAAAATCTCCAACAGTATTTCCTGAAGTTGCACCATCTGTATACAGTGTTAAACTAAATACACCATCTTGGGACTGAGCATTAAAAGCACAAGAAGTAATTGAAATTGTTCGACAGATAGGACCCGAAGTACAATCGAATGATATATTTCCTTGACCAGGTATTATACCCACTTGGTCTAAATTCTCGTCTAAGATATATAAGATTTCAGCATTTTGACCAAAATCACCTCTTCTACACACTCTAATTTGAATATTTTCTGATACAGGTAAAATTTCTCCAGCATTAGGTAACTGAATATCAAAACGCCATTCTGGGTCTTCACCTGGACTATTATTATTACCGCCGCCACCTGTTATACAAGCTTCGTCACCTTGCACAAAATAGGTTGTACCACTTAGCTGTGCGGTAAGATTTACAACGGCATCTGGATTTCCAGGCCCAGTACCTGGTGGAAATTGTCCAGGAAATATTTGACTATAGCTTTGTAAACTAAAAAGAAATAAAATAAAATACAGACTGTATTTAATATATATAGTTTGAGGAGTAACATTTTTAATCATAACTTATGTTCATTTTTTTGTAAAACAGTATCTAAAACTGTTCTAAAAAGGTTAAGAAATAGAGAGTTTTTATTTTAGTTACTACTAAATTATTGAACTCACCTATGTTAAGTGGAAATATTATAGAATTTAATGGTCTCTTAAGAGCGAATACTATTTGTATTTAAATAAATTTTCAAAAAAGATAAATTGGAGTGTGAGGCTTTAATATTCATAATTTTAGAGATTATAATTCGATATATTATTTTTAAAATAGTACTAATACTAATTCGATTTTATTTTAACTGTGAACTCATATATTTTTCAAAAGTAAACAAAAAAATTATAAAAACCAGATTAAAATCATATTTAATCGATGAAATAATAAAAATAGAACGATTTTACAGGCGAAAAAGGAAATTTTTACAAGAATAATCTTAGAATTAATGTTAAATAAATTAACAAAAATTAAAAAATGCCTAATAATTTTTCAAAATTATATTAATTATTAAATATTTTAACATAATTTATAAATTATGTAATAAATTAGCATTAAAAGCTATTTATAAATTGGGATGTATTTAGTTTTTAAGAGACTAAAAGCGATGTTCTATTCTATTGTCTATTTTTACGCCTTTTTAGATTTTTAATGGTAATAATTGGTTTTTTAATAATATGTAAGTTTAAACTAGGGCAAAATTATTTAGAAAATTACCATTGAGGATAGCAGGTGTTTTTTATTCTACAGTTTCTACTTTTGTGTTATTCACAATCTTAATAGATTTTGTACTGCGTTTTTTGTTATAAATCAGTACTCTTGTTATAATTAAACTTGTGGCGATAATAATATACGATAAGATTCTAGGTTTAATAGTTTCTATTTTAGCTTCTTCTGGTATAATATAAATTATTAATACTGTAATCAATTAATTTGGCGCTATAAATAATTGTGGTAAATATAAGCCCAAGTATTAATATAGTATTAATGGTGATAAATGCATTTTTTTAATCGCATGTAGCGAAATCAACACAGCCATTATACTAAATCTGAAACTACTTTAAAAACTTAAAATCACTACATAAAAAAAGCTTCACATTTCTGTGAAGCTTTGCTTAGTAGCGGGAACTGGACTCGAACCAGTGACCTTCGGGTTATGAGCCCGACGAGCTACCTACTGCTCTATCCCGCGGTTTAATTTCCAAAAGATCTGCTTAGCTTTTAACTTTCGGCTCATAATACCGACTAAATCATTTTGGACTACAAATATACAATGCTTTTTAGATATTTCAAGCATAAATTCAAAAATTTATTGCTCAATATTTATAGCCTCAAAACCTATAAATTCTAAATCTTCGAATTGAGGTGATAATTGAATTGGATTACAACAAACTTCACAGTCTTCTACATAAGTTTGTGCCCTTACGCTACTGTCTAATAACATAGAAATAGTTTCCCAACAATAAGGACATTGAAAAAAATGCTCGAACATTTATAACTAAAATTTATACAAAAAAAAAAGAACCAATTATTAAATTAGCTCCTTTAAATTTTTTTTCATTTTTTATTAATCTCTCTCAACCACGTAAGTATCATTATACTTAATTATAGCATTTCTTACACTAGATTTATCATTTACTACTGTAGCATAATCAACAACCATATTGTTGTCACTAATCATTAAAGTACTCAATTTATTTAGCTTACTAAATTGTAATGGTATATTGCCAATTAAATTATTTTCAGAAAGAATTAATTCTTCTAAATTTTTTAAATCTGTTAATTCTACAGGTATTTTTCCTTCTAATTTATTATCAATTAAACTTAGTTTTTTTAAATTAGATAGGCTTCCCATTTTAGTTGGAATAGTTCCTGTTAAAAAGTTGCTTCCCAATTGTAATTCTTTTAAATTATTTAAATTGGTTAATTCTACTGGAATATTACCTGTAAAACTATTACTATATAAAGCTAATACCTCAAGATTATTTAAGTTTCCTAAAAATGAAGGAATAGTACCTTCTAATTTGTTTAAAAATAACTCTAACGATATTAAATGCTTTAAGTTAGACATTGAAACTGGTAATTTTCCAGATAACTTATTAAATCCAAAATTAATTTCTTTAAGAGCTGTTAAGTTTCCTATTTCCTGAGGAAGTGTTCCATTTAAATTATTAAAGGATAAATTTAATGCAACAACCTTTCCGCTTTTTATAGATACACCATGCCAAGTGGTTACGTCTGCATTTAAATCCCATTTTTTTGTCCATTGCTCACCGTTTGTAGAATTGTGCAACGCTATCAAAGCTTGTTTTTCTTTAATAGAAATACTAGCAAAAGTTAATACTGTCGAAAATAATAGAATAAAAGTAAGTTGTAAATTTTTCATTTGATTTGGGTTTAGGAACTAATATTAAGACAAATATACTTTAAACAATGCTTAAATGCAAATATTTTCGATGAACGGTAAATATTTATTGTAATTATTATGTTTAAAAACACATTTAAACGATTATTATCTATTTTAAAAGATAAGATTAAAGGGAAGTATTTAATAACTATCCACTTAAATAAAATAAATCTAATTAGGCTAATTTTGCTAAATATTTTGCTTAATTTCTATTAAATTCTGTATTAAGCAAATTAAGTTGTGCTTGTCTAAATTTAATAGAATTTACTTGACCTGTTTTAAATTTTTCTTATATGCGATTAAAGTTGTTTTGCGCTGTAGAAATATTATTTTCTTGCAAACTGTAAATGGCTAGTTTATTTTATAATCTTAACAAATATTATTAAAATCTCTTGTAACAGTTAACAATATATTCTTTTTTTGAAACTCTTGTGTTTCAATCTCTACTTTGGCATTTCGTATTCTAGTAATTGTGGCAGCGCCATCAAAAATATTCCGACTCAAATTTAAGCTTGCAGAAAAGCCTGAGTTTATAGATCCTGCTGCAAATGATGCTGCGTTATTATTATTTTTGTTCCATCCATAACTTCCAACTAGACCAATTTTTGGCAATTAGGCAGATTGCCCAGACTTAATACCTAATTTACTAACGTCTATATTTTTTTCGATTTGTAGCAAAGCGGCATTTCTTGTTTTAGATCTAAAGAATAGGCTATCTTTTTGAAATTGAAACGTAAAGTTAACCTTGGTTACAACGTTAAATTCATTTTAAAAACATCTTCTAAAACCACATTTAAATCTCGTTTTCCATTTTTTATTTGTTGTTTTAGCTTTAATAATGTTAACACTATCCTTTACAATATCTAATTGAGCATTTTAAACGCCTAGTTTTGTGTTTTGACCATAATCGAATGATATTGTGCTCTTACTAATCTGTCTTCTAAAATGTTTAAAGTTTTTTCTAAATCTGAAAGATTTTTAGATAATTGTGCAACGTTATAGTACACTGAAAAAAAGTTGAAGAATTGTGTTTTTTTTGAAGATTTCACGGTCGCATAATACTCTGAGACATCAACACGAATTAAGGTTTGACCTTTTCGGTTATTTTGACCAAGTTTTAATAAATAGCTTCAAGGTCTAAAAACACCTTCTACTTCGCAATACAACTCAACATATTGCTTTGTTGTTAAGTTTCCGTTAGCAGAAATAATTATAGGCATAGTACTATTTTGAATAGTACCTGTAAAGACAGTTTTAACAACTTTAGCCGCAACAGGTCTTGGTTTCTTTTTGTTTGCTATTAACTTTTTAGCGTAAAAAAAAGAAGTAACAATAAGTAAAACACCTATTATAGAGAGTATATTTTTGCGCATTAATATGGTTTTTAAAGTACATTGCAAAATAATACTTTAGTTTACCTTTTGCACGTTTAAGAAAGTATAAAAAACTAGTTAAAACTTTCTAATTCTAGTGTAATTTCCTCCCAATTTTCCATTAGCTCATCAAGTTTGTCTTTTTTTGCCTGATAGTTTTTAAAGAAACTAGGTTTAGCAACAGTTTCGTTATAATTGACAGCTAACTCTACATCAATTTCTTTTATTTCTTTTTCAAGTTGATTGATTTTAGACTCTGTATTACTTAGTTTATTATTAAGCGATTTTTCTTTTTTTTGATCTTCGTAAGATTGTTTGTTTTTTTCTTTTGGCGCTTCTTTAGTAACAGTTCTTTTTTCGGCTTCACGTAAGTTATCTATTTGGCGTTTATCTAGATAGTAATCGATATCGCCTAAATACTTTTTTATTTTTTTATCTTTAAACTCGTAAACAGTTGAGGTTAAGCCTTGTAAAAAATCTCTATCATGAGAGACCAAAATAAGTGTTCCTTCAAAACGTTGTAGCGCTTCTTTTAAAACATTTTTAGATTTTATATCTAAGTGATTTGTTGGCTCATCCATAATAAGGACATTAAACGGCTGCAACATTAGTTTTGCCAATGCTAAACGATTACGTTCTCCTCCAGAAAGTACGCGAACATATTTTTCTACTTCGTCTCCTCTAAATAAAAACGAACCTAGGATATCGCGAACTTTAGATCTATTAGTTTCATTTGCTGCATCGACCATAGTATCTAAAACGGTTTTACTACCATCTAAATATTCTGCTTGGTTTTGTGCGAAATATCCAATTTGTACATTATGCCCTAATTTTAAATCCCCATCATGTTTTAAATCGCCAACTAAAATTTTTGCAAGTGTAGATTTACCTTGCCCATTTTGCCCAACAAATGCTGTTTTGGCATCACGCTCAATCAATAAATCTATACTAGTTAATACTTGATTTTCTCCGTAATTCTTAGAAATAGCATTCGTTTCTACCACAATTTTCCCAGGTGTAATTGAGACTGGAAAATTTAAAGACATTATACTATTATCGTCTGCATCTACCTCAATTCTGTCAATTTTATCAAGCTTTTTTATTAACGATTGTGCCATTGTTGCTTTTGATGCTTTTGCTCTAAATTTTTCAATTAGTTTTTCGGTTTGCTCAATTTGTTTTTGCTGGTTTTTTTGAGATGCTAATTGTTGTGTTCTTAACTCTTCACGCAGCACAAGATACTCTGTGTAAGGTTTTGGGTAATCGTAAATACGCCCTAAAGAAATTTCTATAGTTTTGTTGGTTACATTATCTAAAAACATTTTATCGTGAGACACAATTACAACTGCTCCAGAATAATTTTTCAAAAAACCTTCCAACCAAATAATAGACTCTATATCTAAGTGGTTTGTTGGTTCATCTAATAATAATACATCGTTATTTTGAAGTAATAATTTTACTAATTCTATACGCATTCTCCAACCTCCAGAAAATGTATCTGTTAGCTTATCAAAATCTTCGCGTTTAAAACCTAAACCTTGAAGAATTTTTTCGGTTTCACCTTGGTAATTATAACCTCCTAATATTTCGTATTGGTGTTGGATTTCGTTTAAATCAATCATTAATTGATTGTAACCTTCACTTTCGTAATCTGTACGCTCTGCTAATTGCGTATTAATTTCCTCCATTTGGGCTTCAATAGCTTTTATTTCTACGAAGGCTTGGTAAGATTCTTCTAAAACAGTTCTACCTAAAGTAAAATCGATATCCTGCTTTAAAAAGCCTATTCTTAATGTTTTATCTGCTGCAATTTGTCCTGAATCTGGTTCTAATTCTTTGGCAAGAATTTTTAACATAGTAGATTTCCCTGCTCCGTTTTTACCAATAAGTCCTACGCGATCACCATTTCCTAACTTAAAGGTGATGTCTTCAAAAAGAAACTCTCCCTGAAATGAAATTGATAAATTGTGAATATTTAGCATCAGATTAAGACTTATGTTGCACAAAGTTAAACGCTATAGTTTAACTTTGTATAATTATTTAACGTCTACAAAAGTACATAAATTATATGTTTAATAAAGGATCTAAACTATACGGAATAATTACTGGTGTTTGCCCAAAATGCCATGAAGAATCTATGTACACAAATAAAAACCCATATATAGTTATGCAGCTTTTTAGTATGCATGATAGATGTAGTAATTGTAATACAAAATATAAAATTGAGCCTTCATTTTTTTTTGGTTCTATGTATGTTAGTTATGGTGTTGGAATCGCTTTTGCAGTTGCAGCGTTTGTAATTAGTTATTTGTTTTTTGAAAGCTCTTTAAATATAGCGATTATTGCTATTATAATATCTCAAGTAATATTCTATCCTATTATTCTAAGACTATCAAGAAATATCTGGATTAATTTATTTATAAGTTACGATAAAACAAAAGCCAGTAAATAAATACTGGCTTTTGTTTATAAATAAAATTTTAATAATTATTCTTAAATCTTTATAAATTTCCTCGATATTTGATTATTAATAATTAGAAAATACAAGCCTTCTGCAAAACCGCTAGTATTTATAACTCTTGTTTCATTATCATAATCATAAATTGTTTGTCCTAATGTATTTACAAGTTTAATACTGTTAATTTCTGTTGCATTAGTTACTTTTATATTTAAAACTCCTTTAGTAGGATTAGGATAAATAGAAATAGCATTCTTTAAAGGTAAAGAAATGTCTGTTACAGATAAAGTGCTTCCATTAATACTTTTAGATAACACACTACATCCAGTTTCATTAAATACTTCCACGCTGTAAGCACCATTATCTAAAACTGTAATGCTTTGGTTGGTAGCACCTACAATAACTTCATCGTCAAGATACCATTGATAACTAGCGTATTGTTGTTCCGTTGTTATTTCATTTGTATCTGGATTAAGAATTAATACTGGCATATCAGGATCGCTTACTACTGTAACATTTACTTCTGTTCTCGAATCGGTTTCGCATTCTCCTAATGTAATAATTTCCCAATCGTACAAGTAATAATAGTAATCTTTAGCTGTAGTTGTTGCCGTACTGCTTTTTATCGACACAAGGTCTGAAATTAAATAAGGATAGTTTACATTTTGATTGTTACGGAATAAATCTGCTCCGGTGGCAAAACCAATTTGCATATCGTCTCCTTCAGGAATAGTAATATCAATATCAATAACACTTTCTCCATCAGGAATATTAATAACTTTCGATATAAGAATTTCTCCTGCCGCGTTTTTGAGCTCCAGTGTTCTATTGGCTGTTCCTTGCGCAGACACTTTAGCTTTTTTAAGCAGAATTGGTTCGCTAGCATCAAAAATTAAATAAAATCCACCTTGATGAATATTTCCTGAATTAATATCTATATTAGTAATACCAACATTAGCATCGATAATTGGTTTAGAGGTTCCAGACACATAGTAAGTTTGACTTTGCGTTAGTGGTGACGTTTCGAAAGTGCCTCCTCTAGCAATTACGCTGTTACTTGTAGCAGTTTCATACCAGAGGTATCCATTGCTTCCTGTAAGATTAATAGTTGCAGGTGCTCCATTACATATATTTTGATTTTCTGGATTAGGCGCAGATGGAATTATAGGTTCTATAAAATTATCTTTGGTAATTGTGTCTGCACCATTGGCGTTTGTTACTTCGAGTGAAACAGTATAAATACCGCTAGTAGAGTAAACATGACTTGGATTTTGTTCTACAGAAGTATTACCATCTCCAAAATCCCATAAATAGGAATCTACATTATTTATTGAAGTACTTTCGAATGCAACTGAAGCACAATCTTTTGTGCCTTCAAAATTTGCTATAGGAGCCTGATTATTGTTACCTAATGAGTAAGACCCAGCAATTGAATAAAATCCAAGAGATGCATAATCCGAATAGCCATTGGATAAATTACCTTCTCCAACACCATCTATTTCTATAAAGTAAGTACCTCCCGCTAATGTTGTAGTTATACTTGCGCTAAGATCTTGAAAGGGATTAGATATAGCAACTTCATCTCCTGAACCGTTTAATATCCTAGCTTGAATGTTTAAATTTGGATAATTAGGGTCGGGTTCGAAATTGAAATTCACATCACCTCCAGATGTAACAAAAGAAAACATATCTTTATCTTGGCGAGTAGAAATAATTCCAGTATTTTGGTCTGGATTTACCACGCCATTAGAATCTACAACTAATTCACTCGCTTGAGCAAGTGTGTTTCCATAATCATCGGTTCTATATCCAAATCCATTATAACTATCAGTAATGATAGCTAAATCATCTTCATTTTGGTTAGCGTTATCGTACTCTCCTTTACTCCAGTGACCTATAGGTCTATTTCCACTAAATCCCATAATAGGGGCCCATTGTCCATGACCAGTATAATAAGCAGTTCCTGGCGCGCCATCATGACGTAATCCTAGTGTATGACCAACTTCATGAGATCCAGTTTCTCCAGCAGATCTAGTTCCACTATTATATGCCCAGCAAGGATCATCACTATTATCTCCAAAAGAATACAGATAAGCGACTCCTCCAGAACCTGGAGCAGCTGTAGTAGTAGGTGTAAATATACACATCATTCTACGCCTTATTGGTGCGGCATCAAAAAGAGCTCTGTTGGTTGTAATGTTTATATTAAAAGGTTTAAAGTCTTCTGCAATAATCCTCCAGATTGCAGTAATTTTAGCATTACTATAACCCGTAGGCGCGGCATTGATAGTATTACCTCCAGCCCACCTTGTTCCTCTAACAACTTCTCCGTCAAAATCTAAATACACTGTTGCAACAGCGCCAGGAAGACTCTCTAAAATTGGTTGTGCTCCAGCTATTTGAATTGAACGGTTTTCTATGTTATCTGGTGAAGCCTCTAAATCAACGCACAATATTTTATTGATATCAACTTCCTTTATAAATACTTGATTACTATCATCAGTATAGTAACTATATGCTTTTTTCTCATCTATAAAAACAATTTCTCCTTTAATTATTCCATTATTTTTATTGATACTAAATGTAGCTGATTTGTTATTTGCTATCACTCCAATAACAGTATAGTTTTTTTCATCTCCTTTTATTACATTAACAATACCAGTTATACTTTTTGTATCAGATAGTTTAAGGCTTATTGAATTGGATTTATTAGTCATTAGTTGTTGACTAAATAGCCTTTCACTGCCTAATGAGTAGGGCTTTTCAATTTGAGAGAAACAAATATTTGAAACGATTAGAAATAAAAAGATTGTAGTTTTTGACATAATTTATTATTTTAATTAAAAATTTAGCGACTGTATTATTTGAATTTGATAAATGACTTTAACAATTAATATTCTTTGTATTGTTTTAAGCAAATTGCTTTATTAAAAATTATTATCTATTAAATTTAAGTAAGAATTAATTAAATTAAACTTACTGTTTCTATTTACTAACATCTATTAAATATTATAAAATTCTTTTAAAGATTTATATTTATGAATTATTTTTTTGTTAATTAAAGTAATATATTTTTATAAAAATAGGTGTTAGCAATTTGGCACGATAATCTTTCATTTTTTTAATATTTACTCGCTTTAATTTAGTGATATTTGTTAATTCTACAAAAATAAGAGTCTTTTAATACCTGTATAATAACTTTTTAACCTTCTTTTTTTTAAACATCGGTAAAAACTTCGACATAAACCAATTCTGATAAAGAATTTTTTTACGAAGTTACTATCACTTTGATAACTTTTCTTTTAAAAACTAGAAATACTTTTTACTAATAACTTGAATTTCTTAACTTTATATATAAATATACAAAAAAAAATTACCATTTCAAGTATTTTAAAAAATATTCTTTATATATGCGCAAGCATTAATAATTGAATAATTATGTTATTTTTAATAAAATCTAAGCTATAAAAATTTTTAGTTTTACAGCAGAATTTGATAGTTAAGAATCCTATGGTAATCATTTTAAGGCAGAGCGAGACAAAATTCGAGTTTCTTGTAAAAAGTGTTGCCACAAAGAGTATTATTGGATAAAAAGCCAATGGAGTTACGAATGCAAATCCTTTAGGAATTGTACTTTATTGCGAAGTGGAACGATAATGCAGAGTTCAAAACTATCATTTCTTATTTGGTACAAGACAATATTTTTATTAACAGCTAGTAATAAAGGTTTTTCTTCAAAAGAGATTCTACGCCAACTTGGTTTAAAACGTTATGAACATGTTTGGGCTATGGTTCATAAATTGCGCAAAGCGATGGGCAATAGAGATAATCGCTATACTTTAGTTAGCCATAATATCAACGGAACGATATTTGATGAATGTTTGAAAACTAACATTATGAAAAAAATCATCTTTCTTTTACTAATGACATTTGGAATTAACTCTGCTTTTGCTGATTGCGGAATGAGTGGAATGTCTTTCTTCCCAGCAACAAAAGAAATTAGCTTGAATTCAATGTTTATCATTCAGGGTTACGCCTTTAGCCAAAAGACAATTAACACTTTCAAAAACAGAACCATTTTTTTAGAAAGTGAAAGTGGAGAAATAACTGAACTTAATGTTCAAGAAATTCTAAAAGGTCAAATGGAATTAACTCAAGCAATTTTATGTCCTTTAACCGAATTAAAAGCGAATACAAAATACTATTTAAAATATTCTAAACAAACCGAAAGAGAATCAAATGAAATGAAACATTGGAATTCTGATAAAAAAGAATATGAAAAAGTATATTGGAAAACAACGGACAAAAGATTATTAAATACTTTAAATTCAAATTTAACCCTTGAATTTGATAAAACAGCAGTAATTCATTATGGATGTGGTCCAGAAGCAAATGCAATCTTCAACATAAAGAACAAATCAAGTTCTGAAGTTTGTTACAAAACAGAAGTAGTTGATATAAAAACTAATGAGAAAACTACATATTATATAAAAGAATGGAATGAACAATTACACGTTGGACACGGAATGTGTGCAGGAGCATTTACATTTAATAATAAGGGAAAATACAAAGTAAAGTTCACGCCAATGAACACAGACGGAAAATCAATAAAAACGACTGAATGGCATACTTTTGATAGCCCTTTTATGAATGACAAAAGTCTATTCGGAAATTAAAAATACTATGGCTAACACCGTGTATAAAACATAGCTAAATTAGGCTTTCTGAGAGGTTTTTGCTTATTTGCCAAGTCCGCCAAATTTTTAATTTGGCTTTTACGTTTGACAAGTTAAAAACAAAATTAAAAATTTAGCTCTGTTTTAGCCTTAAATATATTACCTTTTTACACGCTACGTTCCATACACATCAACGAAGGCATCATAGAAATGGATGAAGATTATTTTACAATAGAAGCATCTGAAAAAGACCACAATACACAAAAAGCTGGTCGTGGAGTAAAACCAAATCCAATGTTATGTTTGTGGCTAAAAGTACAGTTCTTGAAAATATTGAAACGGGTAAACAAGAAAGACAATGCCGCTATTTTAAAGCTAAGGTTTTAGAAAATAATCAAGTTGATGGAACAGATAAAACTTTCCAGCAAGCTATAGACAGTGAAAAAGCAATTGTATTTACCAATAAAAGTACTTCTTATGTTAACATTGCAAATTATGTAGAGTTACATGTAAGTAAAACCACAACAAAGGAAACCTTAAAATGGATTCGTATTAGAATTAGCAATGCAAAACGAAACTTTGTAGGCACTCATCAAATCAAAAAGAAATAGCTTCAATTATATTTAAACAAATTTGTTTAAAAACTTAACCGAAGATACTTTGGAGAGAAAATATTTGATAGATTAGTTATTGCTAATATAATAGGTTATAACTAATTACGGATATACAATATATTAATATTCAAATCTAGAAATAGTAATCACTTTATCTAAACGCGTATTATTTTCGATATGATTAAATAGTTGCTTTGCAACAAAAGGTCCAATCATAACACCACGTGTTCCTAAACCATTTAGTACGTGTATTCTGTTGTGGTCTTTATGCGTTCCAACTAAAGGTCGTCTGTCTGAAACTGTTGGTCTAACACCTGCAACTTGATTTATAACCTTAAAATCACAGCTTAAAAATGTTTTAAGCTTGTTTAAAAGTGTTTCTCTCGCTTCTGCGCTAATTTTATTGTCTTTGCTTTCTCTATTATAGGTAGAACCTATTCTGTACAAATCTTCTCGTAATGGAATTACAAAAATGCTAGATTTCAAAACAAAGTCTAACTTTAAATCAGGTGCTTTAATGGTAATCAATTCGCCTTTATTTCCAGTTAATGGTAAGGTTTTAAAAAAAATATTTTGTTTTATACCAAAACCTTCAGCAAAAACGATATGTCTGGCTTTAATATTTTTATATGTTATTCCTAAACTGTCAGATTCCAATTCAGAGTAACTAAAACAATCTTCAATTAATAAATTTTTACTTTTCAAATCTTTTCTATACTCTAAGATTAAAAGTTTAGTATCTATTCTTCCTGTATACAAAACTTCACCAAAGCCAAATTGAGCATCAATGTGAGCATTAGTGTTTTTATTTATACTTAACGACATGTAATCTGACAATCCTTCACGATCCGATTTTTCAAACCAGTTATTTTGTTCTTCTAGGGAGGTAAAACGTCTATAAACAGGCACTTTATAATCTAATTTACACTTTAGGCGTTCTTCAATTTTAGCATAAACAGGCAAACAAATTTCTAATTGGGTTTTACTTTCCCAAACAGGTGTAAATCGTTTTAGAGTTACAGGATTATATAGTCCACCAGCAACTGTAGAAGATTGTTGCGAGTTATTATCGAATACAATAAATGTTTTTTTATTAACTATCAATTGCTCACAAAAAGCGATTCCTGCTAGTCCACAACCAACTATAATGTAATCGAATTTCATGATATAAAGATAATGGATTCTGTATAGGTTGTGGAATCACAACATTTAAAATATTTAAAAATGAGATTCTTCGTTACGTTATTTATATGGCATAACCAAAGTAAAATTTTGTATTCATAGAAATAACAATAATGAAAATAACAAAGATTATTTAATGTATATAAAATGTTATGTAACAAAAAACGCTCACTTTTACAAGCGAACGTTTTAAAAATTATTTTGGATTTCGTATTAGTACGACCACATATCTAATTCGAAATTTCTAATTTTTTCTTTAATTCTTTCAGATTCTAAAAGTTGCATTAATGCATTTTCAGCAATATAATCTTCAACTTTACGGTCACCAAAAACATTTTCTTCTCTTGTAATAATGCCATTAAAACGACGAGCGTTTAAAATGTGATCAAAAGAAAATGGTACAGCACTATTTTTTTCGTTAAAACATTTTGCCTCATGTAAAACTTCTCTGGCTTCTGGAAAAAAGACCCAAAATAAAGGGTTGGGCTCACTGTTTGCTCCTTCTTGATCTAAAAAGTTTACATCTGGAGCTGCAGGTGCAATACCTAATAAACGGTATTTTAATTCTCCTTGACGCTTATCGAAATACCATAAACCTTTAATAAGGTATGCACTTATGTTAAAAGAAGAAATTTCTGTTTTAGTAATATACTCTGGATCAACACGACCTTCGGCATTAAATTGATCATAACCATAATCTAAAGTGTCTATTTTAGTGGTTATGTCCAACATCTCTTTTTCTGATCGCTTTGCAGTAAAATAAGAATCGTTATAAACATTTTCTATTTTACCTTCTGCAATAGCCTTTGTTAAAACATCGTACAATGAACGTCTGTTATTTCCCATATTATTAGTATCCACAGGATAATACAAGGGAAAATTTACACGCTCATCTAAAACAATTTTTTCCCAAGTTATTTTAGCAAACAAAATATCTCTATCACCAACATAACCATATTCTAATGGCTTATCGTTGTCTAATGCTTTTTGTTCCTCAGATATCACACCAATCTCTTCTGGAGATTTAGAGTTTAAAATGTTAGCTTGAGCATAAGCGCTAGAAGATATTAATACTCCAAATACGACTGCTAATAAAGATTTATAATTCATTTGTTTCTTCTTTTTTATTAATTTAATTACAAAGTTGGTTTAGTTAGCTAACTCTATAACTATTGGGGATGCCGGCTTCATTTTAGGTCCAGAAGATCTAGATTTTATTTCAAAAATTGTTACAGCATCACCTCTTCTTGCTTTATTTATAGCTGCTTTTGCTTGACCATTCATTTTACTACCACTTACAGTAATACTTGGTTGACCAGGCACTTTTACTTTAAAACCAGTTACCGTTAATGGTAAATCGAAATCAAAGTCTTCTAATACTGCTTTTACAGTACCAGCAGCTACGTTAGCTCTTGGTAATTTTCCTGAAGACATGCCGGCCATTTTACCTGCTGGCTTTGGAATATCTTTAATTCTAAAAGTTGCTTTATCGCTAGCTCTAGAGCCATCATCTAAAGTTGCACTTACACTAATAGTAACAGATTTCCCTGAACTTGGAACCATTTTATATTTACCAGCTTTACCTGCTCTAGATAAACCACTTGCACTTGCAGACACTTTATTGTCTGGAACACCAGCAAAAGATATGGTCATAGGATTACTTACACCACGATAAACTACATTCATTTTATCAGCTGAAATAGTAGCAGAGTTAGGTCTTGGCACTACCACATAGTTTCCAATAATGTCTATTTCTAGATCTTTACCATCTTCTTTAAAAGTAAATTTACCCTTAACATCATGTTCTCCAACATTACCAACATTAAAATTTAATGTAGCTGCACCTAAAGAATCTATTGCTCCTTTTGCATTCAAGTCCATTTCTTTTCCTTGAACTACTAATTTTGTAGGTCTAACATTAGAATATTTACCTAAGACCACACGACCTTTAAATTTCTCACCTGCAAAAAAAGCAGATTTATCAGCTAAAACAATAGCCTTGTAATTTTTAAGAGATGTTGCTTCACTAACTAAATTACCAAGAAATCCATTGTAAATATTAGTTTCTGTAGCTTTTATATCGTTTTGCATTGCAGTTATCTTAGTGTAAGACGCAATAGCCGGAAATCCTTGAAAGTGATAATCTAACCATTTTTTCTTAACACCATCACCATCTACTACCTCTTCTAGAGTAAACCTTTTCTCAAAACTATCTACAACAGGCTTCCATTTAGGTTCATCTGGTAAAACAGCAATAATATCTGACTTATATTTATCTATTCTAGCTACAACTTCATCACCTCGTTTAGTTAAGCGATCTCCAGTAAACCAAAGTTCATTTAACATATCGCCTTTATCCATTTCTTCAAAAGGTAATTCGCCATTTTTATCTCTAATGTATCCACCTTTAGATACAATATCTCCTTCTTTTACAGTTTCTAAAAACTTATAAAAATCATCAGATATTTTACTAATTTCCTTTGCTTTCATAGAAGATTGAGAAAATTGTAGTGGCTGTTCTTCAGCTTTTGCACTCAATTGACTAAGAATACCTTCGTTAGAATTTGTAGCTAATTCATTAGCACTTACAAATTTATTATTCATTAATCCAAATGCTGAAAGTACTTCTTTTGACATTGTCATCGCAATCATTGCGATAAATACCAAATACATAAGGTTAATCATTTTTTGCCTTGCGGATTGTTTTCCTCCTGCCATGTCTAATTAGTTTTTAAATTATTAATATTGGTTATACTAATTAGTTTTTGTTCATTGCAGTTAACATTCCACCATATACTCCATTTAAAGAAGATAGATTAGATGCTAAAGATTGCATCTGTTCTTTTAACTTGTTTGCATTTTCTACAGACTCTTCGTTAATAGACGCTTGGCGACTTGCAGATTCCATTTGCACTTTATATAAACTGTTTAAAGACTCCATTTGTGCAGCAGCTAGAGACATTTCTTCTCCATACTTCTTTTGTGCAGCCATTGCATCTACTGTTGGTGAGATTCCCTTAGCGGCACCTTCGAAATTTTTAATACTATTTCCTAAGCTTGCCATTAACTCTCCGTCAATTTTAGCATCTTTTAATAAGTTATCTAATTTTTTTGATAATAAACCTTCAGCATCTTTAGGCTCTTCTCCTAGTTTAGATTTTTTAGTAGCTGCACCACCTGCTAACTCAGGATATACTAAAGACCAATCTGCTTCAGGAGCTTGCTTTTCAAAAGCAGAGATCATAAATACAATAGCTTCAACTACCATACCTATGGTAAGTATTAATGAGCCATATGGCCAGTGCTGAATTTTAAATAATGCTCCAATAATAACGATTGCCGCTCCAAATCCGTATACAAAATTCATCGTAGACATTTTACCTTTTTGTGCCATAATTTCTTAATTTTAGTTTTGTTTTAGTAGTTAATTTATTTATTATTAATTAAGTAAGGTTTTATTATTTTCTAGAATTAGCAGTAACTTCTGTTCCCATATAATCTTGAACGGTTCTAAAGCCAATATAACTTCTTGCAGAATCTGCATATTCGTAATCCCTTGAGCTTACTTGCAAAAAGTATGCAACATCTTTCCAAGAGCCACCTCTAACAACTTTACGTTGATTACTAGCTTCGTTTACACTTGGATTAATTGTAGACATATACTCGTATGAACTTGGATCGTAAGAGGCATTTACCCATTCTGAAACATTTCCTGCCATATTATATAAATTAAAATCGTTAGGCTCGTAAGCATCTGCTTCTACAGTATACAAAGCCTGATCTGCTGCGTAATCTCCACGTAGAGGCTTAAAGTTCGCCATAAAACAACCTCTGTCGTTTTTAGCGTATGGACCTCCCCAAGGATAGGTTGCTGATTGCAAACCACCTCTTGCAGCATATTCCCATTCTGCTTCAGATGGTAAACGGTAAGAATTTACATAATGTATTTTCTTTTCTTTTCTGTAGGTATTGTGAATTAATGTTCTCCACTGACAAAAGGCTTTTGCTTGTTTCCAAGACACACCAACAACAGGATAAGCACCATAAGCATCGTGCCAGAAATAATCATTGTGCATTGGCTCGTTATAAGAATATGCAAAATCTCTAATCCAAGCTGTAGTGTCTGGATAGATAACAACTTCTTCTTTTATTATAACATCTTTACGTCTTAAATCTCTATTTTTCGCAGCTTTTTCAATATCCATATAAGAGTATTGAAATTTAAATTTAGTTACATCCCAAGTACGTTGCCCATTGTAAGATTCTTCTATAGGTAGGTACATAGTATCCATAACTTCTACATAATGTTCATCTGGATATTCGGCTGTATCAAAAATTAAATCTATATCGTGATTTAATTTTCTACCTTCGTAACCAGTTTCACCCATCCCGCTATAATTATCGAGCATATATTGTTCGTAAGGTGTCATTTCTTCTTTATTTACATCTTTAAATGCAAATTGACCAATACCTGGTTCTTCACCAGCAGTTATACCCTCTTCGTCTGCTAAGATTGCTAATTTAGTTCTAACGGTAGAATCTCTAACCCATTGTACGAATTGACGATACTCACTGTTAGTAATTTCTGTTTCGTCCATGTAGAAAGCTCTTACTGTTACTGTTTTTGTGGGTGCATCTTGGACTCCAGCCATGTCATCATCGGCTTTACCCATAATAAATGCTCCTCCAGGAACTAAGGTCATACCATAGGGCTGTTGTGGATGCCATTTCTTTCCTTTAACACCAACTAGCTGGCCTCTATCTTTAGAACCACAACTTGCTAAAAGTGTTAAAACTACTGTTAATAATACAAACTTCTTCATATTCATTATATAATGCAGGTTAATTATCTACTCAAAAAAAATTTAAGAGCGTAAACATATCTATATATTTTTAAAAAAACAACTTTTTTAAACTAAAAAAATTACATTTAAGCATTCAAGATTACATTTAAAAGACTAATAAATGTTAAAATTGATCGCTTCTCTACATTTAAATGCTATTTTTTTTACATGCTTTGTACCATCTATTTGGTATTTTACCATTACATGCATTTAAATAATCTTTATGCGTACAGGATAATAACGTGTGTTTTTTTAATTTATTATTAACATTTACTAAAAAAGGTATCTCAATCCACCATCGTCCTGTTTTTGTGCTCCTATAAAAAACTAGTTCTTCAGCGTCTGCTAAAGTAGTGAATTTTTGATGATTATTATCATCTAAAAAGTTGTTGTCCTTAACACGACAATTTACACCTTCTATAAAATACCACAACATTTGGGATATAAGCATAGCTGTTACCTCATCATCACAGCAAGGTTTATACTCGAATATTCCAAATACTGAGACTTTATTACTTATTCCTGCATAACGCGAAATAGCACAGATTTCTTTTCCATCTAAGCCATTTGGAGATAATCTTTGTTTAAGACTTAGTTCTGATGCTTTTACAACTCCAAGATCTATACTCACTATGTTTGCATCTCGCATAACTGGCTCGACTATAGTAATATCGTTAGAAATATCGCCTAATCTATAGGCTTCAAAATATAAACGTTCCATTAAATCTATTTCCTCTTGCGAATTAAAATAGGTTTGATAACCCAAAGTTGCATAATTAAATAAGTTATATGGCTCATCTAGTATCACTTTTCCTATAAAACTATTGTTTTTTATTGGTTTTGCAGAGTCTCCAAGATCGAAACGCGAATCGACATTAACTAAGTTAACCATTGGCATTAAACTGTCGTAAGCACGGTAGATAGCATAAGTTAAGTCTTGGCTACCGCCTAATATAATTGGAATTATTTTTTTCTGGATTAAAATAGATACCGTAGTTTTTAGAGCAAAATAAGTGTCTTCTACAGATTCTCCTTTGTTAATATCGCCTAAATCTGCAATAGTTGTGTTCCAACTTCCAGGAAATAAGGCGTAAAAGGATTTTCTAACTTCATTAAGCTGGAATTGTTCTCCTATATAAGTAATGTCGTTTCTATTTTCTAATACACCAATAATTGCAATGGAAACACCTTTTAAATCTGGAATTCCTTCTTTTAAAGAATGAACTTTTAATTTTCGTCCTAAGGCTTGCATTGACAATAACTCGGTTTGAGCTAAAACCGCATCGGCAATTGGAGACAAGAAATTAAAATTCATATATTATTATTTCTTTTTTGTTGTAGTTTTCTTTTTTACGGCGGGTTTCTTTTTGGCTACTTTTTTCTTTTTCTTAGGTGCATTTTTTTCAATAATTGCTTTCACTTCTTCTAAAGTTAACGCTGGCGCATCAGTTGTTTTGGGTAATTCAATCTTTAATTTACCTTGTAAAATATTAAATCTTCCCCAACGTGCTTTTTCTACACGGATACCTTCATCTTCCCAATTATGAATAACCTTATCGATTTCTTTTTGAATTTTCACTTCTATTAATTCAACTATATCAGCATCAGATAAATTGTCCCAATCGTATTTTTTATTTACATTAATAAACATATTGTTCCATTTAATAAATGGTCCAAAACGTCCTTTTCCTTTTTGCACAGGCAAATCCTTATACATATATATAGGTGCATCTGCTTTTTGTTTTTGTTTTATTAAAACAATGGCGTCCTCCAATTCTACAGTTAATGGATCTGTACCTTTTGGCAGTGACACAAAGGCTTCTCCAAATTTAACATAAGGGCCGTAGCGTCCATTATTTACAGAGACTTCTTCTTTTTCATACGTTCCTAGATTTTTAGGAAGCTTAAATAAATCCATAGCCTCTTCAAAGGTTATTGTACCTAATTGCTGATCTGGACTTAAGCTAGCATAAGTAGGTCCTTCTTTATCATCGGTCACGCCCATCTGGACCATTGGTCCAAATTTACCTAATCGCACACTAACACGTTTGCCCGATTTTGGATCTTCCCCTAAAATACGTTCTCCGGATTCTCTTTCTGCATTTTCTTGAACATCTATTACCCTAGGATGAAAGTCTTTATAAAAAGTTTTCATGACATCTTTCCAGTTTGCTTTACCATCTGCAATATCATCGAATTGGTCTTCTACATTAGCAGTAAAACTATAATCTAATATACTTTCAAAATGATTGACTAAGAAATTGGTTACAATAATACCAATATCTGTTGGCACAAGCTTTCCTTTGTCTGATCCTACTTTTTCTGTGAGTAAATTATCTTTTACATTATCATTCTCCAGAACCAGTTGCGTGTAGTCGCGCTCAGTCCCTTCTACGGTTCCCTTTTCTACATAGTTTCTATTTTGAATAGTAGAAATAGTTGGTGCGTAAGTAGATGGTCGACCAATACCTAGTTCTTCTAATTTTTTTACAAGTGAAGCTTCAGTAAACCTATAAGGCGGTCTTGTGTATCGTTCGGTTGCTGTAATACTTTTATTTAATAGTGTTTCACCAACTTTCATAGCTGGCAACATACCTTCTTGTTGTTCTAAATCCTCATCATCTGTACCTTCTAAATAAACTTTTAAAAATCCATCAAAAGTAATTACCTCTCCATTTGCATTAAAAGTTTGTTTATGTGATGCTGTATTTATTTTTACATTGGTACGTTCTAGTTTTGCTTCGCTCATTTGCGATGCAATGGCACGTTTCCAAATTAGTTCGTATAGTCTTGTTTGATCATAATCTAATCCTGCAGTATGCACTGCAAAATTTGTAGGTCTTATAGCTTCGTGAGCTTCTTGCGCTCCTTTAGATTTTCCTTTATAGTTACGTTCTTTAGCGTATTCTTTTCCGTAAGCATCTACAATTTCTTTTGCTGCTCCTTTTTTTGCTTCGTTAGATAGGTTTACACTATCTGTTCTCATATACGTAATTAAACCTGCTTCGTATAGACGCTGAGCCATAGTCATGGTTTTACTAACAGAAAAATATAATTTACGTGATGCTTCTTGTTGTAATGTAGATGTTGTAAAAGGTGCTGAAGGCGACTTCTTTGCTGGTTTTTTTTGCAAATCTGAGACCTTAAATGTTGTGTTTGCATTTTGCTCTAAAAATTTTAAAGCTTCAGCTTTAGTTTGAATTGCCTTTGGGAGTTTAGCTTTAAAAGATTGACCTTGTTCATTAGAAAACTCTGCATCTACTCTATAAGATGCCTCAGGCTTAAACTCATTAATTTCTTTTTCACGCTCAACAATAAGCCTTACCGAAACAGATTGTACGCGTCCTGCAGATAGCCCTCCTTTTACCTTACGCCATAAAACCGGAGATAATTCGTACCCTACTATTCTATCTAGTACACGGCGTGCTTGTTGCGCATCGACCAAATCGTAATCTATTTGTCTTGGGTTTTCTACTGCTTTCTGGATAGCAGATTTTGTAATCTCATGAAAAACAATACGTTTTGTTTTCTCTTTATCTAAATTTAATGACTCGGCTAAATGCCAAGCAATAGCCTCACCTTCTCGATCCTCATCACTTGCCAACCAAACCATCTCGGCTTTTTTTGCTAAGTCTTTAAGCTTTTTTACAATTGCTTTTTTGTCTGTGGATACTTCGTATTTTGGATCAAAGTCACCTTCTACATCTACACCAAGTTCTTTGGAAGGCAAATCTGATATGTGCCCATAACTTGATTCTACTTTAAAGTCTTTTCCAAGAAACTTTTCGATGGTTTTTGCTTTCGCAGGTGACTCAACTATTACTAAATTCTTAGCCATTAATAAGGTTTTTGAGGTTGCAAATGTATATCAAAAAAAATATATGAACCTAATTTAAATTAAAATCAATCAAATTAAAAGTTAAATATTTATATAATTAATCACTTATAAAGCCTCTTGATTTAATGGCTTTTAAAGAGAAGTGTTTTATATTAATCAATTAGTATATAATACTCATTAAATATACATGAGGATTAAATTGAACAAGTCTTACAAAAAATTTAACACACTGTCACATTGTCATAATCTATGAAATTACATATCTTTGTATTTGTCTTTTATTTGAGACATAAAACTTTACCCATGCTGTTTTAAGCAAATTTATGGAAAAAACAATAGACGAAAATAAACAAGGCGATTTTTTAGTTTTAAAGCAAAAAGAAAAAAACAACAAAAAACTTTTTATCGAAAGTTATGGGTGCGCTATGAATTTTAGCGACAGTGAGATTGTAGCTTCCATACTAGATAAGCAAGGTTACAACACTACAAATAGCCTTGAAGATGCAGATTTAGTGTTAGTAAACACTTGCTCGATTAGAGATAAAGCAGAACAAACCGTTAGAAAACGTCTTGAAAAATATAATGCTGTAAAACGGATTAATCCAAAAATGAAAGTTGGTGTTTTAGGTTGTATGGCAGAACGTTTAAAAACTAAATTTTTAGAAGAAGAGAAAATTGTTGATCTTGTTGTTGGTCCAGATGCTTATAAGGATCTACCTAACCTCTTAGCCGAAGTTAAAGATGGAAACGATGCTATAAACGTAATATTATCTAAAGATGAAACCTATGGAGATATTTCTCCCGTGCGTTTAAATACAAATGGAGTTACTGCTTTGGTTTCTATTACTCGTGGTTGCGATAATATGTGCACCTTTTGTGTTGTACCATTTACAAGAGGACGAGAACGTAGTCGAGATCCACAGAGTATTATTGAAGAAATAAACGATCTTTGGAATAAAGGATACAAAGAAATTACGCTACTTGGGCAAAATGTAGACAGCTATCTTTGGTATGGTGGAGGTATGAAAAAAGATTTTGTAAAGGCTAGTGATATGCAAAAGGCAACTGCTATAGATTTTTCGAAACTACTTCAAATATGTGCAGAAGCGCAACCTAATATGCGTATTCGCTTTTCGACTTCTAATCCTCAAGATATGAGTTTAGAAGTTATTAAAATGATGGCCAAGTTCGATAATATTTGTAACCATATTCACTTACCTGTTCAAAGCGGAAGTAATCGTATTTTAAAGGCAATGAATAGATTGCACACACGCGAAGAATATTTTACATTAATAAAAAACATTCGTAAAATCATTCCAGATTGTGCCATTAGCCAAGATATGATTACTGGTTTCCCAACAGAAACTGAAGAGGATCATAAAGACACCTTAAGCCTAATGCATTACGTTAAGTACAACTTTGGTTTTATGTATATGTATTCTGAACGTCCAGGCACACTAGCAGAACGAAAATTAGAAGATAATGTACCAGAAGCTATAAAAAAACGACGTCTTACAGAAATTGTACAATTACAGCGTGATCTTGGTGAAGAACAAATTAAAAAATTTTTAAATACTGAAGTTGAAGTCCTAATTGAGCGCGAATCTAAAAAGTCTAGCGAGGAATGGTCTGGAAAAACATCACAAAATATTGTGGCTGTATTTCCAAAAGAATATTACAAGGTTGGAGACCTAGTAAAGGTTAAGGTTTTAAATTGCACAACTGCTACATTAATAGGTGAAGCTGTTGGACTTTCAAAATAATTAATTAAAAACCCTGTCTACCCAGGAAATATTATGGAATCAATACAAGCAACAAAACAACGTTTCGGTATTATTGGAAATAGCGCTACTTTAAATCGCGCTATCGAAAAATCAATCCAAGTCTCGCCAACGGATATTTCTGTTTTGGTAACAGGAGAAAGCGGTGTTGGTAAAGAAAGTATTCCAAAAATAATACACCAACTTTCGCATAGAAAACACAATAAATACATTGCAGTAAACTGTGGCGCAATACCAGAAGGCACAATAGATAGTGAACTTTTTGGTCATGAAAAAGGTGCTTTTACAGGAGCAACTGCTACGCGATCTGGCTATTTTGAAGTCGCAGATGGTGGTACCATTTTTTTAGATGAAGTTGGAGAATTACCACTAACTACACAAGTACGTTTATTACGTGTTCTCGAAAATGGTGAGTTTATAAAAGTAGGCTCTAGTAAGGTTCAAAAAACAAATGTTCGAATTGTCGCAGCAACAAACGTAAACATGTTTGAGGCTATTAAAAAAGAAAAATTTCGTGAAGATTTATATTATAGATTAAGCACCGTAGAAATCAACTTACCACCTTTACGCGAACGCCAAGAAGACATCCATTTATTGTTTAGAAAGTTTGCCAGTGATTTTGCTTTAAAATATAAAATGCCAACTATTAAATTAAGCGAAGATGCTATAAATAATTTAATTAAATACCGCTGGAGAGGTAACATTAGACAATTAAGAAATGTAGCGGAGCAGGTTTCTGTGTTAGAGCAAGAAAGAGCTATTTCTGCAGGAACTTTAAGAGGCTATTTACCAACAGGAAACAGCAATTTACCTGCTGTAATTAGCAATACAAAATCTGAAAGCGATTTTAGTAGCGAACGTGAAATTCTCTACAAAGTTTTATTTGATATGAAAGCCGATTTAAATGATTTAAAAAAACTAACTATGGAATTAATGAAAAATGGTAACGCTAAAGATGTACAAAAAGACAACGAAGGTTTAATTGAAAAAATCTATGGTGATAATGATGATGAAGGTAGTTTAGAAGACTTACAAGTTTTATCTATTCCGCAGAAAACAGAAACAACACAAGACTATTTAACAGAAAACGACAAGTATCATTTTGCTGAAGAAATTGAGGAAGAGGAAACATTATCTCTACATGATAAAGAACTAGAGTTAATAAAAAAATCTTTAGAAAGGCATAGCGGAAAACGCAAATTAGCTGCCGAAGAATTAGGAATAAGTGAACGTACACTTTACAGAAAAATCAAACAATTTGATTTGTAGTTTTTCATTTTTATATAAATATTTCACCTTCGCAAAAATGAACAAAATTAATGTAATGAAATATATAAAACACATTTTAATTTTAATAATAACCACCTCCTTTTCAAGCTGTGGGTTTTACTCTTTATCAGGAACAAATATTCGTGACGATGTAAAATCTTTTCAGGTAAACTACTTCCAAAATACTGCTGCACAAATTGAACCTGGAGTGGATAGAGATTTTACAATTTCATTACAAGATTTAATACAAAATCAAACCAATTTAGAACTTGTAAACTCTAATGGAGATTTGACGTATGAAGGCGAAATTACAGAATATCGTATCTCTCCAACCACAGCTACAGCAAATAATACGGCAGCACAAAATAGACTCTCGGTTAGTGTTCGCGTTCGGTTTTATAATAAAAAAGCAGAAGATGATGATTTCGAAAAAACATTTTCATTTTTCTACGATTATGAAGGAAGCTCACTCCTTACTGGAAGTTTAAAAGACACCGCTTTACAAGAAATTTTCGAGCGTATAACTCAAGATATTTTCAACGCATCTTTAGCCAAATGGTAGTATGAATCAAACAGCATTTTTAAATATAATAAAAGCACCTCAGCACATTAGCAAGCTACAAACCGATGATTTGAAAATTATTGTAGACAACTTTCCGTATTTTCAATCTGCAAGAGCATTGTATTTAAAAGGTTTAAAAAATGCCGAAAGTTTTAAATATAATAATGCTTTAAAAACTACAGCTGCCTATACAACAGATAGAAGTATATTATTCGATTTTATTACTTCGAAAACCTTTTCTCAAAATGAAGTATCCCAATTTATAAAGCAAAACACTGCTAATGTAATAGACATCGAGGTGCTTGTTGAAGACATTTCAATTGAAAAAAGTGTGGTAATAGACGGTGCCTTGAAACAGCAAATCGAAGACACTAAAGACACTTTAAATCCTAAGCTATTTCAACCTAAAATAGAAAAAGCGCAAGTGGCTAATTTTAAAACTAAAAAACCTTCAAGAAATACAGTAGAAACACCAGAAACTATTTTAAATATTGGTAAACCACTTCAGTTTGATAAAACCGAAACACATTCTTTTAACGCGTGGTTAAGTATAACTCGTTTTAAGCCTATTGATCGTAATGTAGAACTTAGCACGAATATTTCCGAAGAAAAAAAAACCGTTAGTGAACTAGCTAAAGCTAAAAAGTTTGATCTCATCGAAAAATTTATTGAAAAAAGTCCAAAGTTAGCAGGAAAAAAAACACCAGTATCAAAACACAATATCGCCAAAGTACAAATGATACAGCCTGAAGCTTTAATGACAGAGACTCTAGCGCGTATTTACCTTGAGCAAAAGAACTACAAAAAGGCAATACAATCTTATAAAATATTAATTTTGAAATATCCAGAAAAAAGTGGTTTCTTTGCAGACCAAATTAAGGCAATAAACAAATTACAAGAACAAAATAACTAGGAATAATCATGTTTACAATATTATTAATATTAATCGTAGTAGTGGCTTTTTTACTAATTGTAGTAATAATGGTACAAAACCCTAAAGGTGGTGGATTATCTTCTTCTTTTGGCGGAGGTGGGACACAGCAACTAGGTGGCGTAAAGAAAACATCAGACTTTTTAGATAAAAGTACTTGGGCATTAGGTGCCTTTCTTGTAGCATTAATTTTAGCTTCTAGTTTAACTATAGAACGTTCTGGATCTGCTGGAGAATCTAAAGCTTTAGACACTAACGAAATTACAGCACCTGTAGAACCTGCTCCTGCACCAGCAACAGATAATGCAACTAAAGTAATCGATGAATAAAAATTTATTACATTATTAAAATACATTAAAATGCCAACTATACAGTTGGCATTTTTTGTTTTAACAATTTTAATGTTTAGTGCGTGTTTAAACTTCTTTAATTGAATATTAACCAATTTAAAAATACTTTTCTATAATTACACAATATTGATACTGAACTATAAAAATATAAGACTTATCTTAAAACGGGTTGTTTTTTTTGAATATAGATAGCTGGATTTCGTGTTGAATATGTAAGTTTGTCAGTTATACAGAAATGGCACATTTTTAGCTAAATTAAAACCAATAACTTTTACATAACCGTCTTGTATTTTAAACCAAGACATAACAAAAATAAAAATGAGTAAAGTAAACATTAAACCACTAGCAGACCGTGTACTAGTAGAAGTACTTCCTGCCGAAACACAAACTGCTTCTGGATTATACATTCCAGATAGCGCACAAGAAAAACAACATAAAGGCACTGTAATTGCCATAGGTAATGGAAAAAAAGACGAGCCTCTTACAGTTAAAGTTGGAGACACTGTACTTTACGGCAAATATTCTGGATCTGAAATTAAATTAGATGGCACAGATTATTTAATGATGCGTGAAGAAGATATTATGGCTATTATTTAATTGTCAATTCTATAACAAAAATAAAAATAACAAATTCCAATTTTTTACTAAGCGCAGTATAAGTGCTTTGTTAAATTAAGGATTAATAATAATAAGGTTTTCGCTTAAGCGAAAACGATAAAATTAAAATTTTAACGATGGCAAAAGATATAAAATTTGATATTGAAGCACGCGACGGTTTAAAACGTGGCGTAGATGCATTAGCAAATGCAGTAAAAGTAACTCTAGGACCTAAAGGTAGAAATGTAATTATTAGTCGCTCTTTTGGAGCGCCAATTGTAACTAAAGATGGTGTAAGTGTTGCAAAAGAAATAGAACTTGAAAACCCATTAGACAATATGGGCGCACAAATGGTAAAGGAAGTAGCCTCTAAAACCAACGATTTAGCTGGTGACGGTACAACTACCGCAACTGTATTAGCACAAGCTATTGTAAAAGAAGGTCTTAAAAACGTTGCTGCAGGTGCAAACCCAATGGATTTAAAGCGTGGTATAGACAAAGCAGTTACTGCAATTGTAAAAGATCTAGCAAAACAAGCTAAAGAGGTTAAAAATTCTTCAGATAAAATAAAGCAAGTCGCCTCTATATCTGCAAATAACGATGAGCTAATTGGTGACTTAATCGCTAAGGCCTTTGGAAAAGTAGGAAAAGAAGGTGTAATTACTGTTGAAGAATCTAAAGGAACAGATACGTATGTAGATGTCGTAGAGGGCATGCAGTTTGATAGAGGTTACTTATCTCCTTATTTTGTTACAGATAGTGAGAAAATGATTGCAGATTTGGAAAACCCTTACGTTTTATTATACGATAAAAAGGTATCTACAATGAAGGATTTACTTCCTATTTTAGAACCTGTTGCACAAACAGGAAAGCCTTTATTAATTATTGCCGAGGATGTTGATGGCGAAGCATTGGCAACCTTAGTAGTCAATAAATTACGTGGTTCTTTAAAAATTGCTGCTGTAAAAGCACCAGGTTTTGGAGACAGACGTAAAGCAATGTTAGAGGATATTGCCATATTAACTGGTGGCACAGTAATTTCTGAAGAACGTGGTTTTACACTTGAAAACGCTTCAATAGAAATGCTTGGTACAGCAGAACGTATTACTATAGATAAAGATAATACAACAGTTGTTAATGGTGCTGGAGATAAAGATTTAATTAAAAATCGCGTTAACCAAATAAAATCTCAAATAGAATCTACAACTAGCGATTACGATAAAGAAAAATTACAGGAGCGTCTTGCTAAATTAGCAGGTGGAGTTGCTGTATTATATGTTGGTGCTGCTAGTGAAGTTGAAATGAAAGAAAAGAAAGATCGTGTTGACGATGCCTTAAATGCTACTAGAGCTGCAGTAGAAGAAGGTATTGTTGCAGGTGGTGGTGTTGCTTTTGTAAGAGCTAAATCTGTTTTAGGTAATATTACTACTGAAAATTTAGACGAAACTACAGGTATTCAAATTGTAGCACGTGCTATTGAAGCGCCTTTAAGAACTATTGTAGAAAACGCAGGTGGAGAAGGTAGTGTTGTTGTAAATAAAGTGTCTGAAGGTAAAAAGGATTTTGGTTATGATGCCAAATCTGAGACCTATGTAGATATGCTAAAAGCTGGTATTATCGATCCTAAAAAAGTAACACGTATTGCATTAGAAAATGCTGCCTCTGTTGCTGGAATGATTTTAACTACTGAGTGTGCTTTAATTGATATTAAAGAAGATGCTCCTGCTGGTGGAATGCCAGCTGGAATGGGTGGTGGAATGCCAGGCATGATGTAATAGGAAATTGTAATAGATAAAAAACGCTACCAGATTAGTTTTTGATAGCGTTTTTTTGTTCTCAAGCAGCTCTTTTATCCCATTAGCTTTATAAGCTTTTAACAACAAAGCCTGAATTAAAATTCAGGCTTTGTTGTTAAATATATTTTATTCTTTAGTCTTTATGCTCTTTTACAATGTCCTCGTCTCTATATTTGCAACAAGGGTGAATTTCTGCGTAAGCCTCATCAGAAGATTTAAGAGATTTTGTATCGTGCCCTACTGCTACTATACTTTTAGAAACAGTTTCCAAATTTGTTTTACGCTCATCGAAAATTAGTTTTAGTTCATGCGTTTCAACATTCCAAATTGCAGATTTTACGCCTTTAGTATTTAAACTTGCTTTTTCAATACGCTTTTTACACATCAAACAAACGCCATCAACTTCTAAGGAAGCGCGCTCATTTTTATTTTGTGAGAAAGACAGAGATGCCGTTAATAAAACTAAAACGAATACTGTGCTTTTTATTGTTTTCATAATTTTAATTATATTTTATGATTTTTAGCTTTCTAAAAATCAGTTTATTTTATAACGTAATCCTGCAAAATAGTTAGCTCCAAATATGGGACCATATACAAAAGTAGTATCAAAACTTGAGCCAAAAGGATTGTCTGCGGATACTATTGGATTATTTTGTCTTAAGTTAAAAATATTTTCACCTCCTAAATACACTTCAAATCTTGGAGAGAACACTTTTGTTACTTGCGCATTAACTGTTGCTACCGTTGGCGAATAGTCTGGTAGTTGATATTGTAAAGGATTGCTTTGTGTAGATGAAAAACGCTGTGCACCTATCCAATTAAAAGTGGTGTCAAATTTCCATTGCCCAGTTTCGCCTTCTACTAAAGACGTTTCGTAAGAAGCATTGGCGAAAAAACGATGCTTTGGAATTAAGGGTCTTGCTAACTTACCAGCATTATATTGGGTTTTAACATCATAATTTTTATAGGCTAGACGCATATTAAACTTATTAATAGGCTCGTAATGTAATTCCACTTGAAAACTGTTTGCATAACTATCTCCATTTAAATTATAGAAATTTACATCTTGTGCATTTTCATAATCTACAACCACTTGATTTTTAAAATCTGTTCTATAAAAATCTGCTGTAATTTCACCTTTTCTTCCAAATACTCTAAAACCTTGAAGAAAAGAGATACCATAATTCCATGCAATTTCTGGATCTAGACCATAAATTTTTCCTGTAGTATCTAAAATATTAATGTTTCGAGAGGTTGAAAACAGTTTCTGGTTTTCAGCAAAAATATTAGCACTACGTTTTCCTCTTCCAACAGATGCTCTAAACACACCTTTTTGCCACGTGGTATAACGCATGTGCAAACGTGGTGTTATAAATGTGCCTAATATATTATGACGGTCTATTCTTAATCCTGCTGTAACATTTAATTTATCTAAATTAAAATAGTTATACTCTGCAAAAGCACCAATAGAATTTTCAGTTCTGTTAAAATCGGCAGTATTTACAAGCTCATTGAATTGGTCGTAAGTATAATTAATACCTGTTTTTACCTTATGTCTGGAGTCACTAATTATAGTATTGTAAATTACATTGGCATATAAACTATTGTGATTTATATTATAGCTATTTAAGCCAAAATAAGACTCTTGTGTATGCCCACTAAAAGCAGCTTGAAAACCAACACTTTGCCATGGCAATTCTGCGTTTACATAGCCTAGTTTAGCTGAAATCTCATAACGTTCTGTATCTATTTCGCTTCCCCAAGCATTGGTTGTAAATTTATCTTTATCTGGATTAAAGTCCAATTGTCCTGCTTGTTTTTGGTCGTTTAAATACTTGAAATTAATAAAACTAACCAATCCTTTGTTAAGATTAGTATATTGCCAGCGGTTCATTACATTCACCTGGTTATATAGTGGCATATCTAAAAAGCCATCGTTATTAACATCGTGCTTAGTATTTAATGTACTTCCATGTAAATATATTCCAGTATCCCACTTTTCACTCACTTTAGCATTTATATGTGTGTTTAGTTCTAAACGTGCATTACTTGCTGTATACAGGTTTATAAATACTGTATCGTCTGTAGAAGGTTTTACCAGTTCGGCATTTATTTGCCCTGCAATACTCTCGAAACCATTAACCACACTTCCGGCTCCTTTTGTAATTTGAATACTTTCCACCCAAGTTCCAGGAATAAAGCTAAGTCCAAAAGCTTGAGAAGCACCACGAATAGACGGTATATTTTCTGTGGCAATTAATATATAAGGACTCGTTAATCCCAACATTTTTATTTGACGTGTTCCTGTTACTGCATCTGCGAAATTAACGTCTATAGAAGGATTAGTTTCAAAACTTTCTGAGAGGTTACAACACGCAGCTTTCAGCAACTCGTCGCTACTAACATTAATGACATTTTGAGCTGATAAATATGAAGTTGATGATGCCTTTGTTCTAGATCTAATCTTGATTTCGTCTAGCTCACTCGTTGGCTTTAAACTATGTTTAATAAATATTGGTTTGGGAATTGTAAGTGTATCTGTTTTATAACCAACAAAACTAATAATAAGTTTGGTGTACTCTTTTTTATAGGGAATGGTAAATTTTCCATCAAAATCTGTAACATTACCAACTTCGGTTCCCAACCAAAACACATTGGCTCCTGGAAGTGGTACTTTACTATCGTTATCTTCTAAAACAACACCTTTTAATTGTGTTTGAGATATTAATAACAATGGCAATATTAATAGTATGTATAATAAGTTTTTCATTTTTATGCTGGCAAAAGTGAGTGTCCTTTAATTAAAAACACCTTTTAATTAACATGATAATTGCCATAATTATCATAATGGAGTTTTCAATAAATGTTGCCTTAGTCATAGGTAATTTAAGCGTCGTACCTAAACAAGCACATTGTATTATTTTTTTGTCTAAAAGTGTTTTTGTTACTCCAATTGTTGTAATGCCTAGAATTATTAGTGTTACTATTAAAGCAATAGGAATTTGAATTCTCATCAAGAATAGGATACCCAAAGCCAACTCCAAAAAAGGGTAGATTTTAGCATATAACGGAATTTGTTTTGCCAATGGATCGTACATTCTAAAAGATTCTGGAAAGCCTTTTAGATCTAAAATTTTAAAGAAGCTAAATACTACATAAAATAAGCCCATAAAATCGAGCATAAAACCGCTCCAATCCCAATTTTTGTAGTGCATTAAAAGGGAGGCAATAGTTATATAACCAAAAATTATAAATAATGGCTTTAATTGCTGAAGGTCACTTTTTTGGTCTTCAACTTTAAAAGTGGTGTAAGTATTTTGTTGTTGCTTTTCTGAAATTAAAAATTTTGTTGGCAATGCGTTTTGTAAGGTTTCTGTCGAAATATGTTTAGACATTTCAATCTCTACTTGTTCTTGTTCCAGATGTACTAAGGCATTACTCACATTAGGTAAAGCTTTCAAGTGTTTTTCAACTGAAGTTTTACAGCCATTACAGGTCATGCCTGTAACTGTATAAATATGTTTCATTATGATTTATTTGATTTATTATTTCATTATACAATTTCCACCTTTGCAGAAATTAAAAAGAAATAATCTATCAAATTAGGAACGACTCCTCTAGTACTTGAAGGTCGTAAATAAGTTTTGGAGGCGCATAATCTTTATGCGGAATAAACTGTTTTGGTAGGCTTGTAAATAAAGGGTCGTAGGTATAGAAAAAAGATAACAAAACCTGTTGTTGGTTTGCATCTAGATCATCAAAAATATTGAGTTTTAATTTATCTTGACCTTTAACAACAGCTACTTCATTCTTGCAACAACTTTTCATTAATGAAGCTTCAATTTTAACGTCTCCACCACAACCTTTAACTTTTGTAAAGATAGCTGTATCGATCAAATTGTTACCACAATAGTGAGATTCCACAGTAAAAGAGAGTGTTGAAAATAACACCACAATGGCCATTAAAAAACTTAGACTTCTATTTAAAAAACTAATTTTCACATTACAAAGTTAAACAATTCTACACTGAAATATCTTATTTTTAGTTTTTAACAGTGATTTATGCCTTTTTTTTATAGCAATAATTTAAATTACACCCTTTTAAATACTTTTTATAAATTATGTAATGATATGATTTTTGATGTGTTAAAACTTAAAGCCGAAGCAATACTTACTAATAACAAAATAGCTGTAGATGAGCGTTTAATGGAAATCTGCAAGTTGTTAGAAGCCAATATAAACCATTACAATTGGGTTGGTTTTTACTTTAAAAATGGTGATAAAAACGAATTAAAATTAGGCCCTTATGTTGGTGAACCTACAGACCATACTATCATTCCTTTTGGCAAAGGTATATGTGGACAAGTTGCTGTTAGTAACCAAAATTTTGTTGTGCCAGACGTTGCGGCACAAGACAATTATATAGCCTGTAGCCTAACGGTAAGAGCAGAAATTGTAATTCCTATATTTGTTAATGGAGAAAATATTGGACAAATTGATATCGACTCCAACACGCCAGACCCGTTTACTGAAGCAGATGAACACTTTTTAGAATTTGTGTGTACTAAGGTTGCAGAGCAGCTCTAGTAAATATTAAAGCCTCCTATTTACAAAGTTTAACTTAAATTTGTGTGTAGGTTTCGAAGCTAAAATTTAGTATTTAGTGGTTGGAATTAAAAATTTGCAAATGCTTGTTAATAAGTACTCGATTTAGTTAAGAAATCAGCAGCTTATTAATATTAAAAAAGTTTAAAAACAATTACATTTGCTTGCTTATTAACACAACTTCTAATGAGCAATAATAAAATTATTAAATCGGCATTAATTTCGGTATTTAGCAAAGATGGCTTAGAACCAATTGTTAAGGAATTAGACAAACAAGGCGTTACCATCTATTCTACTGGCGGCACAGAAAAATTCATTAACGATTTAGGTATTAAAGTCGTTCCTGTAGAAAATGTAACCTCTTATCCATCGATACTTGGAGGTCGAGTTAAAACATTACACCCAAAGGTTTTTGGTGGAATTTTAAACCGTCAGAACCACGATGGCGATGTTGCCGAAATGAAAGAATTTAACATTCCGCAATTAGATGTGGTAATCGTGGATTTATATCCTTTTGAAAAAACGGTAGCCTCTGGTGCATCCAATCAAGATATTATTGAAAAAATTGATATTGGTGGTATTTCACTCATTCGCGCAGCAGCAAAAAATTATGCTGATGTTATTTGTGTGTCTTCAGTAGACGATTATTCTGAATTTTTAGAACTCATTACAAGCAAAAAAGGAAATCTTTCTGAAGAAAATAGAAAAGCATTTGCAGCAAAAGCCTTTAATGTGTCTTCGCATTACGACTCTGCTATATTTAACTACTTTAATACAAACCATGAAATTGCAGCTTTAAAAATTTCTGAAACTAATGGTAAGGTTTTACGCTATGGTGAAAACCCACACCAACGTGGATTTTTCTTCGGAAATTTTGACGCTATTTTTACAAAACTACATGGTAAAGAATTAAGTTACAATAACCTTTTAGATGTTGATGCAGCTGTAAATTTAATGGCCGAGTTTAAAAACGATGCACCAACTTTTGCCATTTTAAAACACAACAACGCTTGTGGTTTAGCGCAAAGGAACACTTTACACCAAGCTTATGTAGACGCATTAGCTGGTGATCCTGTATCTGCCTTTGGTGGTGTTTTAATATCCAATACAGAAATCGATAAGGCAACAGCAGAAGAAATCCACAAACTATTTTGCGAAGTGGTCATAGCGCCACGTTTTACTGTAGAAGCTGAAACCATTTTAAAGGGCAAGAAAAATAGAATTCTTTTGGTTTTAAAAGAGGCCGAATTAGCACAAACTACAGTAAGAACCTGTTTAAACGGCGTGTTAGTTCAAGATAAAAATAACATAACAGATACAAAAGAAGACCTTAAAAATGCGACTAAAAAAGCGCCCTCAACTGCTGAGTTAGACGATTTAATTTTTGCTTCTAAAATTTGTAAGCACACAAAATCTAATACTATCGTGTTAGTTAAAAACGGACAATTATGTGCCAGCGGTACAGGACAAACAAGTCGCGTAGATGCTTTAAACCAAGCCATACATAAAGCACAATCTTTTAATTTCGATTTAAAAGGAAGTGTTATGGCTAGTGATGCATTCTTTCCATTTCCTGATTGTGTTGAAATTGCTAAAAACGCTGGAATTTCTGCGGTTATCCAACCAGGAGGTTCTATAAAAGACCAATTAAGTATTGACTATTGTAACGATAATGACGTTTCGATGGTATTTACAGGAACACGTCATTTTAAGCATTAAAATTCTTACGAAAGTGAGAATTTTATGATAATTGTTAATTATATGTATCTGTTCTTTTAGGTTTAAAAAGCCTTAATGACCTTATTTTACACTATTTTTTTCATCAAATTAAAAAAAAACAGATTATTAATCTAGGCTTAAAATTTCTATTTCTACACTTCGATCGTACTTAACAGCTTTACCTGTTGGGAATTTACCTGCTAACCCAACATAGCTCATTCTATTTTTTTCTATTCCGTTTTCAATTAAATAATTATAAACGGCTTTAGCTCTATCAATAGAAAGTGTACTGTTTCTTGTTATTTTATTAAAACCATCTTTACCGTTTGTTGTACAACAAATATGGCCTAATAGTTTAATTTTATAATTATTACTTTTCATGAAAGTGAGTAGTTTTTTTAATTCTATAAAACTTTCATCTAAAAAAACATCTTCAGCTCCTTTAAACAAAATACCTTCTAATAAATAGGTTTCTCCAATTATTACTTCTTTTTTAGTACTAAACACATTATCGTTTTTAACAATATTATTAATTTCTTGTACAATAATAGGCTTGTTTTTAATTTCTTTTTCTAAATCAAAAAACGAGATTATTACATCAACTCTTCTGCTTAAAGAAGATGAATTTTTAAGTTCTCCATAACCAATAGCTGAGACGTTTACAGTATTAGCAAAAGCTTTTTTAACACTTTCAACCCGTTGGTTAGACAATTTGAGATTATATTTTTTTGTACCAAAATTATTAGTGTAACCACTAATATTAATATGTACAGAATCTTTAATAAAAAGAACTTTGAGGCTATCTATTATTTTATACTAGTTCTAAATCTTTAAGTTCTAAAAATTTATCTAAGAACTATATACAATAAAGGCTGTTTTTTTTAGTTAGTTTTACTACTTTTACCAATACCTTTTAATAAACCGAATAATTACAATAAAAGCATGGGATTTTTTGACTTCCTAACAGAAGAAATCGCAATAGATTTAGGAACTGCAAACACATTAATTATCCATAACGACAAGGTCGTTGTGGATGCGCCATCTATTGTTGCGAGAGATCGTATTTCGGGAAAAATAATTGCTGTTGGTCAAGAGGCCAATATGATGCAAGGTAAAACACACGAAAATATAAAAACCATTAGACCATTAAAAGATGGTGTAATTGCAGATTTTGATGCGTCTGAACAGATGATTAGTATGTTTATTAAAAACATTCCTGCGCTTAAAAAGAAATTGTTTACGCCATCTTTGCGAATGGTAATTTGTATTCCTTCTGGTATTACAGAGGTTGAAATGAGAGCGGTAAAAGAGAGTGCAGAGCGTGTAAATGGTAAAGAAGTATATTTAATACATGAACCAATGGCAGCGGCAATTGGTATTGGTGTAGATATTATGCAACCTAAAGGAAATATGGTTGTGGACATTGGAGGTGGAACAACCGAAATTGCCGTTATCGCTTTAGGTGGTATTGTTTGCGACAAGTCTGTTAAAATTGCAGGTGATGTTTTTACTAACGATATTATTTATTACATGAGAACGCAACACAACCTTTATATTGGTGAGAGAACTTCAGAAAAAATAAAAATTCAAATTGGTGCTGCTACTGAAGATTTAGATCTACCGCCAGAAGACATGAGCGTTCAAGGACGTGATTTATTAACTGGTAAACCAAAGCAAGTTCAAATTTCTTACAGAGAAATTGCTAAAGCTTTAGATAAATCTATTCTTAGAATCGAGGATGCCGTAATGGAAACACTATCTCAAACGCCTCCAGAATTAGCAGCAGATATCTACAACACCGGAATTTATTTAGCAGGCGGTGGTTCTATGCTTCGTGGTTTAGACAAACGTTTATCTCAAAAAACAGATTTACCAGTTTATATTGCTGAAGATCCGCTTCGTGCCGTTGTACGTGGCACAGGAATTACGCTTAAAAATATTCCTAAATACAAAAGTATATTGATAAAATAAAACCAGCCTAAGTAAATGCAACAAATAGTAAACTTTATACTAAGAAACAAAACGTTTCTTTTGTTTGTGCTATTGCTGTTTATTTCGATTATGCTAACGATACAAGCTCATAGTTACCACAGGAGTAGGTTTATACATTCGGCTAATTTTTTAAGTGGTGGCATTTATAATATTACAAACAATGTTAGTGATTTTTTTGATTTAAGAACACAAAACGAATTACTGCAAGAAGAGAATAACAAATTAAAATCTATTCTTTTAAATACTGAAAAAGATGCTGATTCTAGTTTTATTGATAGTGTAAATTTCTCAAGTCATTATAAATTTACGGCTGCAAAGGTGAATAGAAACAGTTATGCTGCTACTAACAATATTTTACTAGTAAATAAAGGCGAAAACGATAGTATAAAACAAGATTTTGGTGTTGTTTCAAGCAAAGGCATTATTGGTATTATTGAAAAAACAAACGCAAATTACGCCACTGTACTCTCTATTTTAAATACCACGAGTAGTATAAGTGCGCAACTAAAAAAAACCAATCATTTTGGGTCTATGAAATGGGATGGTTTATCTCCTAATAAAATTCAGCTTTCTGAAATTCCTAAAATTGCACCAGTAATAATTGGTGATACAATTATCACTTCTGGTCGTTCTGCTATTTTTCCAAAAGGAATTCCCATTGGTACAATTTCTAAATTTAAGTTGGATACAGCAGAAAACTATTACGAAATTGAAATTATGCTCTTTAACGACATGACAAATATTGAACATGTTTATATTATTGAAAATAAAGAAGCAAAACACATAACATCATTATTAGATAATAATGACTAACTTTTTTTCTATACACACCATTCGTTTTGTTGTACTTTCACTAATACAAGTACTACTTTTAAGTCATATTAATTTTATGGGTTACTTAAATCCATATCCATACATTCTATTTGTTTTACTTTTTCCTATAAAAAATAATAGAATGCTATTTATACTACTAAGCTTCCTTTTGGGTTTGTTAATAGACATATTTTTAGATTCTGGTGGTATTCATGCAGCAGCCTGTGTAACCATCGCTTTTATTAGACCAGTGGCTTTAAAATATAGCTTTGGTGCACTTTACGAGCATCAAACTGTTAAGTTTAGTAATGCAGATTTTGTACAACGTATTACTTATATTTCAATTTTAACAATCATTCATCATTTAGTTTTATTTTTGTTAGAGATATTTAACTTTTCAAGAATACTATTAGTATTAAAACACACGTTATTTGCAAGTATATTAACTATTATACTCTGCCTTTTAATAACTATAATTTTTAGTGGTACAAATAAAAAATGAGACAATTTTTACTCTTTCTTTCTGTAATTCTTGTTGGTATTGTATTTACTGCAAGGCTCTTATACTTACAAGTTTACCAATCCAACGCTAACAGTATACTTGAAGACAACGCTATTAGAAAAGTTTACGATTACCCAAAAAGAGGTTTTGTTTACGATAGAAATGGAAAGCTTTTAGTTGCAAACCAACCCTCTTACGATGTTATGGTTATTCCTAGAGAAGTTGAAGCTCTAGACACATTTGAGTTTTGCGGATTATTGAAAATAGATAAAGCACTATTTATTAGTCAGTTAGAAAAAGCAAAACGTTATTCTTGGCGATTACCGTCTCCTTTTGTTGCCCATTTATCTAAAGAAGATTATGCTGTACTACAAGAAAAGATGCGAAAATTTAAAGGTTTTCATATTCTAAAGCGTTCTTTAAGACAATATGAAACAACCATTGGAGCAAATGTGTTAGGTGATATTGGTGAAGTAAATAACAGAGACATAAAAAAAGATGCCTATTATAAATTGGGCGATTTAATTGGTAAACAAGGAATAGAGGCGTCCTACGAAAAAATACTTCGTGGTAGAAAAGGTCTTAAACTTATTCAAAAAGACATCCATAATCGTAATATTGGATCTTACAAAGATGGAAAGTTAGACACTATACCCGAACAAGGAAAAGATATCAAAATAACTATAGATTCTAATTTGCAAGCCTATGGCGAGTGGCTAATGCAAAACAAAAGAGGAGGTATAATTGCTATAGAGCCAAGTACAGGAGAAATTTTAGCCATGATTGCTGCACCCACCTACAACCCAAATGATCTAGTAGGAAGGAAACGCTCTAAAAATTTTAATAAGCTAATAAGAGATACTATAGCAAAACCGTTATTTAACAGAAGTTTACAAGGTGTTTACGAACCTGGATCACCATTTAAATTAATGAATGCATTAATAGCGCTGCAAGAAAATGTAATTTCCGAAGACGAAAAAATAACCTGTTACGCAGGCTATAAATATAGTAATAGATTTATGAAATGCCATTGCCCAAGCGGCTCCAGAAACAATATGGAAAGAGGCATCCAAGAATCTTGTAATGCTTATTTTGCTACTGTTTACAAACGAATATTAGACAAACCTAAAAATGCACGAGAAGGTATAGAACTATGGAGTAATCATGTAAAAAGTTTTGGCTTGGGTAACTTTTTAAACAATGATTTAGCCGTAGGCCAAAAAGGAAGAATTCCAGATAAAGCATACTATAAGAGAGCGTATCCAGAACGTTTTTACTCTACATATACTATTTCTAATGCTATTGGTCAAGGAGAAGTAGCAACTACTCCAATACAATTAGCAAATATGACTGCCGCCATCGCTAATAGAGGCTATTATTACACACCACACATTGTAAAATCCATTGAAGGAGAAAAACTCCCAGATAATTTTACAATACCTAAATTCACAACAATAGATAAGAAGTATTTTGAACCTGTAATTGAAGGTATGCACCAAGTTTACAAAGCAGGAACAGCAAGTAGTTTACAGGTAAAAAACCTTGAAATTTGTGGAAAGACTGGTACAGTAGAAAATTTCATGAAAATTGATAGTGTAAAAACACAATTAACAGATCATTCTATTTTTGTTGCTTTTGCTCCAAAAAATAATCCTAAAATAGCGCTAGCTGTTTTTGTGGAAAATGGCTATTTTGGAAATAGATTTGCCGGAAAAATAGCTAGTTTAATGATCGAAAAATATATTAATAAAACCATTACTAGAAAAGATTTAGAGAAATGGCTGCTTACGCATAGTTTAGAAAACGAATATGCTAAACCCTACTCTGGAGAACCTTTTAAAATAAATCGAGAGTCTCAATTCCAAATTATCCCAATGGAAGAAGTTATCGAATTACCAGACGAATCCAAGATCAATTTGTAAATGGAATGAGGCAAACAGATAGACATTTTAAGTTCGACTGGATTACCATTCTTCTTTTTTTTATACTAGCAGGATTTGGTTGGTTAAATATCTTATCGGCTTCGCAATCTGGTGAAATTGTAGACTACTTTAGTTTTACTGAGTTTTATGGTAAACAACTTATTTTTATAATTCTTTCTGTAATATTAATTATTCTTATTTTATCAATTGATGCTAAGTTTTACGAGCGTTTTTCTAGTATTATATACTTTGCATCACTCCTATTCTTAATTGGTTTATTTATTTTTGGAAAAAATATAAATGGAGCAACGTCTTGGTACGATTTAGGTGGGATGACGCTTCAACCTAGTGAGTTTGCAAAAGCTGCTACTGCTCTGGCTGTAGCTAAATATGTTAGCGATTTGCAAACAGATATTAAACAATTTAAACATCAACTTCGCCTTTTTGCTATTATTGTTGTTCCAGCAGTTTTAATTCTTTTACAAAAAGACGCAGGAAGCACATTAGTTTATGGTGCATTTTTCTTTGTATTGTACCGCGAGGGTTTACCTAAAATTTATTTAATTATAAGCTCTTTATTAATAGTTTTAGCCATTTTTTCTTTGAAATTTGGTGTTTTTATTACCACATTTGTTGCTTTAATAATAGTATTTGGTTATTATTTTTCTTTAAAGAAAAAACCGTCATTTTTACAACCTATAATAACTTTAGCAATTGCATTGTTAATTTCCATTGTTGTACGTTATACTTATGATACATTATTACCATTTCACCAAAAAGACCGTATAACTATTTGGTTGAGTCTTGAAAAAGATACCGCCGTTTTAGAAAAAATGAAAAAAGAAGCAGCTTATAACCTTTTGGAGAGCGAGAAGGCCATTAGTTCTGGTGGTTGGTTGGGAAAAGGTTTTATGGAAGGCACAAGAACCACTGGTAAATTTGTACCAGAACAGCATACAGATTATATATTTACAACTGTTGGAGAAGAATGGGGATTTATAGGTAGTTTTGGTGTAGTACTTGTGTTTGTATTACTTATTTTACGATTGCTTCATCTAGCCGAACTCCAAAAATCTCAATTTAGCCGCGTTTATGGTTACTCGGTTGCTGCTATACTATTCATTCATTTTTTAATTAATATTGGTATGGTTATGGGCTTGATTCCTACTATTGGTATTCCGCTACCTTTGTTTAGTTATGGAGGCTCTGGACTTTGGGGATTTACCATTTTGGTATTTATTTTTATTAAATTAGATTCTAATAGAATTAATGAGTGGTAGGTGAGAACATGAAAAATTGCTGCGCTTATAGAAAAAAGATTGCTTTGCTTTAAAACTGGGATTTAATACTAATAAATGTGCTAAAACGATCTAAGCACTTAATTATAAGTTGATACCAACACAAAAACAAACTTTATTAGTAGCTTTGTATTATTAATGCTTTCTTTTGAAAATAACTGAACAAATAAAACAACCCATCGCTTACGAAATGGATCTTTTTGAAAAAAAGTTCCGTTTGGCAATGGCTTCTAAAGTTGCTTTATTAAATAGAATTACACACTACATCGTTAACCGAAAAGGCAAGCAAATGCGACCAATGTTCGTGTTTCTTGTCGCTAAAATGGTGTCTAATGGCGAAGTCAAAGACAGAACATATAGAGGAGCCTCTGTAATAGAACTTATTCACACAGCCACTTTAGTGCACGACGATGTTGTAGACGATAGTAACAAACGTCGTGGTTTCTTTAGTATTAACGCACTTTGGAAAAACAAAATTGCAGTGCTAATTGGCGATTATCTACTTTCTAAAGGATTACTTTTATCTATAGATAATAATGATTTCGACCTACTAAAAATAATTTCTGTTGCCGTAAGAGAAATGAGCGAAGGCGAATTACTCCAGATAGAAAAAGCAAGACGACTAGATATTAGCGAAAACATTTATTACGAAATTATAAGACAAAAAACAGCCACCTTAATTGCCGCATGTTGTAGTCTTGGTGCTGCTTCTGTAAAACCAGATTCTCCAGAGGTAGAAACCATGAGAAAGTTTGGAGAACTCATTGGTATGGCTTTCCAGATAAAAGACGATTTGTTCGATTACGGTACAAAAAGTATTGGCAAACCTGTAGGTATAGATATAAAGGAACAAAAAATGACCTTGCCACTTATTTATGTATTAAACCAAGTGAGTAAAAAGGATAAGAAATGGCTTATTAATTCCATTAAAAACCACAATAAAGACAAACAGCGCGTTACCGAAGTAATTGCTTTTGTAAAAAATAATGGAGGTTTAGAGTATGCTGTTACAAAAATGAAAGCCTTTCAAGTTGAAGCCCTACAAATACTTCAAAAATTTCCAGATTCCGAATACAAAGCTTCTTTAAAATTGATGGTGAATTACGTGATTGAACGAAAAAAATAAATTTTTTTTAATAGTCAGGCAACCTTTTTCATAAAAATTTCGTCTTTATAATATGTAACCATTATAGTAACCGTTTTTTTTTGAAAGTTATTCAACTCTATAAAGATGAAAAAAAGCTCATAAAGAGAGCTAAAAAAAACAATCGTGAAGCACAACACGTATTGTATGAGCTGCACGCACCAAAAATGCTAAGCGTTTGCAGATACTATATTAAAGATGTACAACATGCCGAAGAAGCGATGTTAAATGCGTTTTTTAAAGTATTTAAGAATTTAAAGAGTTTTAAAAGTGAAGGTAGTTTTGAAGGTTGGATAAGACGCATAATGGTAAGGGAATCCATTTCATTTTTAAGACAACAAAAAAATATAGAATTCCCTGTAGAGGAAATAGAATTTAAAAACGATTATTCAGACTCCATTAATAGTGAACTTGAGGTAGAGCATATACAGAAATTAATAGACAAACTACCAGAAGGTTACAAAATAGTATTTATTATGTACGCAATAGAAGGCTACAAACACAGTGAAATTGCAACACTTTTAAATATTAAGGAAGGTACCTCTAAATCACAATTATTTAAAGCACGAAAAATGCTTCAGCAAGGCATTAAAAAATTAAAGACATCGAGTTATGGCACCAATTAAATTTGAAGAAAACATGAGAGTTAAGCTCGAGAAAAGGACTATACAGCCTTCGGCTAAGTCTTGGAAATCGTTATCGCAACGTTTAGATAAAGAAGAAAAAAAGAGTAACAAAAAAGGTTTTTGGTGGCTTGGTATTGCTGCAAGTGCTATTGGTGTTTTATTGGTTTCTAATATGTTTTTTAATATTGAAAAAATAAATAATTTAGACACTATTATTGTAGATAAAAACACTAAAATCGACACCCTAATAACTGAAAGTCCATTACAAAATATTAAAAAACAAAACATTAGTGTTGCTAAAAATGATAACATAATAAACGAAAATACTAAATCTATAAACAAGAAAACTATAAAAAAAACCAACTTTATTGTTAATAGCACAACGTTAAATAAAAAAGAAAAATCGAAAATTAATACCGTTCAGTCTTATAAAACTTTGGTCATTAAAAATGAACCTATTCAAAACAAGGCTTTAGTAATTAATAATGAAAATAAATCTGAAGACAAATCTATAAATATGTTAAACAGCGAAATAGATGCGTTACTTGCTCAAGCAGAAGCGACTATTACAAAGCAAAAATCTAAAAACAAAACAGTACCAATACCTTTAGACTATAATGGTTTGCTAATAGCTGTCGAAGACGATCTCGACGAAACCTTTAGAGATAAAATGCTTAAGGTAGTAAAAAAAGGTTACGAAACAGTAAGAGAATCTGTTGCAGAACGTAACGATTAACAACAAAAAATCATCAATTTTAATCAATATCATCAATCGCTGATAAGGCTTTCAGCATCAAAAAACGAACATTTATGAAAACAATTATTAAGTACACCATCGTAATTTTAATCAGTTTCAATATTGCAAATATTGCAGCTCAAAACTCGAATCCAGAAACAAGAGCAGTACAAATTAAACGAATAAAAAACCATATTAAAAATGAAGAAAAAGAGGCCCTGAAAATTGAAGTAGAGCGCATAAATGATCGTGTCATTAATAAAGAACTTACTTACAAAGCGGGCGAAGATTTAAAACAGGAAGTCGCTAAAAAACATGCGCTAAATATTGAAAATAGAATTGTAATACTACAGAACAAATTAGAATTTAATGATCGTAACGGAATACAGAATGATTTGAATTTTGAAAACGAAGAATCGTTTACCTCTATAACTTTTGGAAATAATAAAAGTAATCCTTTAGGGCTTAAGATTAGTAATTCTAAAAAAGACGCCAAACCAATAAAATACGATTTTAGAACACTTAGTGGTTTAGTTCTAGCTGCTGGATTAAATAACGCAATAATAGATGGTCAATCTTTAAGCAATTCGCCTTATAAAATTGGTGGCTCTGGTTTTTTTGAGCTTGGATTTCAATGGAGAACAAGACTTCTTAAAAACTCAAACGTAGCTAGACTTAGATATGGTCTATCATTGCAATGGAACAAGTATGATTTAAAAGACAATAAGTATTTTGTTCAAGATGGGGATATTACAACATTAGAAACATTTCCTGTAGATTTAAAGAAAGCAAAATTTAGAACTACAAATCTAGTTGTTCCAATATATTTAGAATTTGGGCAGCACTGTAAAATTGAAAAAAAAGATCGTGTTAGGTTTATTACTAAAGGTTTTAAAGGTGGTTTTGGAGGTTATGCAGGCTTAAATATTGGAGCTAAACAAAAACTTAAGTATAAAAATAATGGCATAAAAACAAAGCAAAAAATAAAACAAGATTACAATGTAAACCCTTTTGTATATGGCGTTGGAGGTTATTTAGGCTATTATGATATTAGCTTAATTATTAAGTACGATCTATCAAATACATTTAGAGCCAATTTTATAAAGCAAAATAATATTTCTTTGGGTATAAGGTATGATATAGAATAAGGTTTTAAGCGTAACAGTTACTTTTAAATACCGCATTAAATAAATTAATGTGGTATTTTGTATTTTTAAGATTCTTGACTTTCTAGTTAATTTTTTGTTTTCTCTTCTTTGTCCTTGGCTTGCTTTTTTTCTTTCGGTCTTTGCTGTCTTTCAGCTTTTCGTTTAGCGCGTTTTTCTTTTCTGGTTAAATTTTCTTCATCATTAAAAGCCTGTTTAAAATCAATTTTATAGTCAACAACACTTTTAAATGCTTTAATCTAAGCATCACCAAAAATATTTACAATTGTAGGTAATACAACAGCTTCAACATTTTTTAAATCGACTTCTAAAAGTATATCTCTTCTTATTATAGACTTTTCTATTTTTATTATTTTTCATATTCAAAAAAAATATCTTCAAAATTAATCAGTATCATACTACAATTTTATTAGCTTTAACAATCTATAGTCTCAATTACTTAAACTAAATTTGTAATAAATAAACTATAATTATTGATTTCAAAATCATCCATAGACCAAGTTTACGAGACTGCTCGATTAGAGGAAGTAATTGGCGATTTTGTACAGTTAAAAAAAGCAGGAAGTAACTTTAAAGGTTTAAGTCCGTTTAGCGAAGAGCGCTCACCAAGTTTTATGGTCTCGCCAGTTAAGCAAATTTGGAAAGATTTTTCAAGTGGTAAAGGTGGAAATGTCGTTGCTTTCTTAATGGAACACGAACATTTTACCTATCCTGAAGCTATAAAATATCTCGCTAAAAAGTATAATATTGAGATTGAAGAGACAGAACAATCCAACGAGCAAAAAGAAGCACAAGATAAACGCGAAAGTTTGTATTTAGTTAGCGAATATGCTAATACTTATTTTAAGCATATACTACACAACACAGACAAAGGTAAAGCAATAGGTTTAAGCTATTTTAAAGAACGTGGTTTTACAGACGAAACTATAAAAAAGTTCGATTTAGGTTATTGCACAGACGCTTGGAGCGCCTTTACAGACGAGGCTATTAAAAAAGGCTATAAGCTAGAATTCTTAGCCAAAACTGGCTTAACCATAGACAAAGGCGATAAACAATTCGATAGGTTTAAAGGTCGCGTTATGTTCCCCATACAAAGTATGAGTGGTCGCGTTTTGGGTTTTGGAGGCCGAATTTTAACAAACGATAAAAAAGCAGCAAAATATTTAAACTCGCCAGAAAGCGACATTTACCATAAAAGTAAAGTGCTTTATGGTATTTATCATGCCAAACAAAGTATAGCGAAAGAAGATAATTGCTATTTAGTAGAAGGTTATACAGATGTCATACAGTTTAACCAAACTGGAGTTACCAATGTAGTTTCATCCTCTGGTACAGCTTTAACAAGCGACCAGATAAGGTTAGTAAGTAGACTTACAAAAAACATCACCGTGCTTTTTGATGGTGATGCTGCAGGAATGAGAGCTTCGCTTCGAGGTATCGATCTTATTCTAGAGCAAGGCATGAATGTTAAGGTTTGCACTTTTCCGGAAGGTGAAGATCCAGACAGTTTTGCAAAAACTAATACGCTTGAAGAGTTAAAACATTATTTAGATGAAAATGCTAAAGATTTTATACAATTTAAAGCCTCTATTTTATATGAAGATTCTCAAAACGATCCTATAAAAAAAGCAGAGACGATAAGAGATATTATTAATAGTATTGCTAAAATTCCAGACCGTATTAAACGTGAAGTTTACATTCAAGAATGTTCTAGAATAATGGATATTAGCGAAGATGTTTTGTTTAGCACATTAGCACAACTCACGCAAAAAGAAGCAAATGCGCAAGCCAAAAAGCAAAACAAACCACAACAGGCTTTCGAAGTTATAAAACAGCAACCTGTTAAAAAAGTGGATGTTCAGTTTGTTTTAGAGCGAAAAATTATAGAAATTCTTTTACTTTATGGCAATAAAACAGAAGATTTCGAAGACCTTGTTTTAAAAGAAAACGACAAAGGCGTTTTGGTTTTAGAGCCTGTTGTACACCAAGCAAAAGTATTTGAAAAAGTATTTTTAGATTTGCAAGACGATGAAATGGAATTCTCTAATGAGCAGTTTAAAAACTTATATTATAAAATTATTGAAACACTAAATCAGAATCCAGAATTCTCGTCCGAGCATTTAATAAATAATGTAGATTCCGAAGTTGGAAATGAGATTACTACCATTTTAATGGAAGATGAGCGTTATTTTTTATCAGATTGGAATAGAAAAAATATTTTTCCGAAATCTAAAAACGAAAGTATTGCACAATTAGTAAGTGAGACTATTCTGTCTCTACGTTGCCACTTAATAGATAAGAAAGTAATAGGTTTCCAACAACAAACTTTAGAAAACAAAAATGAAGTAAATAGAAGTGTCTTAGAGGAAGTAAAAGACTATTCGGCATTAAAAATGTTATTGTCTAGAAAATTAAATCGTGTGCTATAATTGAATAATGTTAGATTGGTTTACAAGATCTACCAAATTATCAACGTTCAATTTTTTCATTAATCGCGCTTTATAAGTACTTACCGTTTTTTCATTAATTTCAAGCTCTTTAGCAATATCTTTATTACGTTTTCCTGAAGCTAATAATTTTAACACTTCTACTTCTCTAGTCGATAATTTTTTATAAAAGGAACTTTCTTTTATATTTTTCGAGTTTTTGTTTAAACGTTGCATTAAAGAATCGCTTAAATAAGTATCATTTTTAAAAACTTTTAAAATAGCTTCTATAATTGTAATAATACACGCTGTTTTTGGAATAAAACCATCAGCTCCAGCTTTTATAGAATTTGCTGCATAAATTTCTTCAGATTGAGAACTAAACATAATAACTTTAGTTTCTGGAAAATCGCTTTTAATACGTCTAATTGCCGTAAAACCATTAAGTTTTGGCAAATCAATCTCTGTTAATATAACATCGACAGGTGTGCTTTTTAAAAATTCGAAGATAGCTTCTCCATTATCTACACTGCCCATAAACTTTATATCACGCGCTGCGTTAAATACCAGTTCCAGACCTTTGCTTACAATAGGATGCCGATCAACCACAAGTAGTTTGACCATGTTTTAAAAGTTTTCATTTTTTTAAAGAGGTTAAACTTTAAAAAAGTTTGATAATAGATAAATATAATAGCATTGCAAAAGTACAAAATATTATATTATTATTAACAACTACTTAAATTCGCTAGGAATGTTGCAAACAGGAATCGGTATCATCTTGTGTTTGTTAGAGTTATTATAACGTTTATAGATATTAAACACTTCTTTTTCTCTTCCTTTTAAATCTTTTTCTGTAATACCATTCTCACTTTTTTGCATTGCCCATTCTAGTTCTGGGTAAGAGGCACCAATTTGGTCTTCATCACTCCTTGCATCTCCAAAAAGTCCATCGCTTGGTGCAGCTTTCATTATTGAATTAGGAACTTCTAAGTAGTCTCCTATAGTATAAACTTCAGATTTAAGCAAATCTGCGATCGGGCTCAAGTCTACACCTCCATCACCATATTTAGTATAAAATCCTACACCAAAATCTTCAACTTTATTTCCTGTACCTGCAACCAATAAACCTAAAAGTCCAGCATGGTAATATAAAGTAGTCATTCTTAACCGTGCTCTCGTGTTTGCTAGTGCCATATCTACAATATCTTGTTTTCCACTTAACGACACTTCTGTTTTAAACTCTTCGAAAACAGGTGTTAAATCGGTTTTTGCTTCACTAACGTTTGGAAAACGTGCTATTAATTGTTTAATATGCTCCTGCCCTCTAGAGACATGACTAGCAGCTTGATGAATAGGCATTTCTATACACAATACATCTAATCCTGTTTTTGCACACAATGTAGAAGTAACAGCAGAATCTATTCCGCCAGAAATGCCAACAACAAAGCCTTTAACTCCTGCGCTATTTGCATAGTCTTTTAACCAATTAACAATATAATTTATCACTTTTTCTGTTTGCATTTTTCGAAGTGTTTTAAACAAAGAATAGTATCTTTGCCTAACAAAAATAAAGCAAACACTTTAGGAATAAAAATGAAAAGCCTCTTGAAATCTATTTATTTTATATTACTTTCTTTTCTAAGCATTCTTTCTTGTAAAAGGGAGGATAATACTGAAGCTATAATTAATAAAATCGAAATCGAAGTAACCGTAGAGCGTTTTGATAGAGCTTTTGCTAATGCGACACCTCAAGATTTAAAACAATTAAAAACAGATTTTCCTTTTATGTTTCCTAAAAATTATTACGATTATTTTTGGGTGAAGCAAATGAAGGATACGTTACAGCAAGAAATACAAACAGAAGTTTTTAAAAAGTTTCCATATTTAAATAAAGAGACCAAAGAAATCACCAATTTATTTAAGCATATAAAACATTACTATAAAGAGTTTAGAATACCAAGAGTAGTTACCGTAGCTTCTAATGTGGATTACAAAAATAAAGTTATTGTTACAGATACGGTAGTTGTAATACCGTTAGCGAATTATTTAGGTAAATCGCACTATTTTTATAGAGGTATTCAAGACTATTTTGCACAAGATTTAGAACCAGAATTTATAATTGTAGATATTGCAAATAAATATGCTAAACATTATACATTTCAAAAACGTAGAAAAACATTTTTAGACGATTTAATTTACGAAGGTAAACTCTTATACTTTAAAGATAAAATTATACCATTTAAAACGGATGCACAAAAGTTAAACTATACAGAAAGTCAATATAATTGGGCGCAAGCAAACGAAGAATATATCTGGCGCTATTTTGTAGATAAAGAGTTACTCTTTAGCACCGATACAAAATTACCGAGCCGTTTTATAAATCCTGCGCCATTTTCTAAATTTTATCTCGAGCAAATCGATCGTGAGTCTCCTAGTGAAATTGGTAAATATATTGGTTGGCAAATAGTACGTGCTTATATGGAAAATAACACTATTTCTTTTAAACAAATGCTTACAAAAGATACAGAAGAAATATATAATAACGCAAAATACAAACCTAGAAAATAATGGCAAATTTAAAATCTAAAATTACTTTAAACGTAGAGTTAGACGAGAATAAAGTACCAGAAAAATTAAATTGGACAGCAGAAGATGGCGGCATTACAAATGCAGATGCTAAAGCAATGATGTTATCGGTTTGGGATAGTGCAGCTCAAGAATCTTTACGTATAGATTTATGGACCAAAGAAATGCCTGTGGATGAGATGAAAGTATTCTTCCATCAAACTTTAGTTGCTATGACTAATACTTTTAATCGTGCTACTCAAGATGAAAAAATGACCGCTACAATGAAAGATTTTTGTGAGTATTTTGCTGAAAAATTAGAATTAAATAAAAAATAACTATCTACTTAATCGTAAAAAAGGATTTAAACAAATTTACAATTGAGCTTGATTTTTAAATATTTAACTTTTATTTGCCAATTGTCCACAAGCAGCGTCAATATCTTTACCTCTACTTCGTCTTACATTTACAACAATACGATTGCGCTCTAATTCTTGAATATAATTATCTATTGCTGTACTTGGCGCTTGTTTAAAGTCACCATCGTCTATAGGGTTGTATTCTATAATATTAACTTTACATGGTACATATTTACAGAATTTAACTAAAGCATTAATATCTTTTATGCTATCGTTAATACCTTTCCAAACAATGTATTCGTAAGTGATTTTACGTTCTGTTTTCTTGTACCAATATTCTAAAGATTCTTTTAAATCGTTAAGCGGAAAGGTTTCATTAAAAGGCATAATAGATGTTCTCACTTCGTCTATTGCCGAGTGTAACGATACTGCTAAATTAAATTTAACTTCATCGTCTGCCATTTTTTTTATCATTTTTGGAACACCAGATGTGGAGACTACAATACGTTTTGGAGACATGCCTAAACCTTCGGGAGAGGTTATTTTATATATGGCTTTTATAACGTTATTGTAGTTCATGAGTGGTTCTCCCATACCCATAAATACAATATTACTTAATGGTTTATTAAAGTATAATTTACTTTCTCTATCTATGGCAACAACTTGATCGTAAATTTCGTCTGGATTGAGATTACGCATTCGTTTTAAACGCGAAGTTGCACAAAACTTACAATCTAAACTGCATCCTACTTGGCTAGAAACACAGGCTGTTGTTCGTGTTTCGGTTGGGATAAGTACAGATTCTACTATTAATCCGTCGTGTAATTTTACAGCATTTTTTACTGTACCATCATTACTGCGTTGCATGGTATCCACTTTTATATGGTTAATAACAAAGTTATCTTCCAGCATTTGCCGTGTTTGTAAAGAAATATTAGTCATATCCTCGAAAGCATGAGCACCTTTACTCCATAACCATTCGTAAACTTGATTACCACGAAAGGCTTTATCTCCTTCTTTTACAAAAAAATTGCGAAGTTGCTCTTTAGTTAATGCTCGTATGTCTTTTTTCTTTGTTTCCATTTTGTGATGCAAAGGTAATTAAATATTGTTGTTTGCTTGTGCTTTTATAAAGTCCAAAATTTAGTAGAAATTCCAGTGTTAGGGATGGAGGCATTTGTTGAAGCTCCTCGCAGAGAGCGACTGCCGAGAGCCCGACTTTTTGTGTGAAACTGATTGGTTTTTTTAAACCTAGCAGGTTTACGCAAAAAGTAACACCCAAATTAAATTGGCATGAAAAAGCCTCTAAATTAGATAGAGGCTTTGTTTTTTAATTTTCTTGAAAAATCATGAGGTGCTTAGACAAATACAGTTTTATATTATTAACATTGCGTCTCCGTAACTGTAAAAATTATACTTTTCTTTAACAGCTTCGGCGTATGCACGTTTTACAAACTCATGTCCTGCAAATGCAGAGGTCATCATCATTAACGTAGATTTTGGTGTATGAAAATTAGTAATCATAGCGTTGGCTATACTAAAGTCGTAAGGTGGAAAAATAAATTTATTTGTCCAACCGTCGATTTCATTTAAGGTTTGGTTAGAAGATACTGCACTCTCTACAGCTCTCATTGCAGTTGTACCTACAGCACAAATACGACGTCTCGCTTTTAAGGCGGTATTTATTTGCTCTACTGTTTTTGGTCCAATCATTACTTCTTCGCTATCCATTTTATGTTTAGATAAATCTTCTACTTCTACAGAATTAAAAGTGCCTAAACCAACATGTAAGGTTACTTCTGCAAAATCGATACCTTTAATTTCTAAACGCTTTAATAAGTGTTTAGAAAAGTGCATTCCTGCGGTTGGCGCAGCGACTGCTCCTTCGTTTTTTGCAAAAATAGTTTGGTAACGTTCTTCATCTTCAGGTTCTACATCTCTTTTTATGTATTTTGGTAGCGGTGTTTCGCCTAATGTGGTTAATTTTTTTCTAAATTCTGTGTAAGAGCCATCATAAAGAAAGCGTAAAGTTCTACCTCTAGATGTTGTATTGTCTATTACCTCGGCTACTAAACTCTCGTCTTCACCAAAGTATAATTTATTTCCTATTCTTATTTTACGTGCTGGATCTACTAAAACATCCCAAAGGCGTTGCTCTTCATTTAACTCACGTAATAAAAACACTTCGATTCTTGCGCCAGTTTTTTCTTTATTTCCAAATAGACGTGCAGGAAAAACTTTTGTGTTATTAAGAATCATGACATCGTCTTCTTCAAAATAATCAATAATATCTTTAAATTGCTTGTGTTCTATGGTTTGCTCTTTTCGGTTTAAAACCATTAAACGAGACTCGTCTCTGTTTTCTGCTGGATATTCTGCCAATAACTCCTCTGGTAATTCGAAGTTAAAGTGAGATAATTTCATTTTCATGGATATCGTGTTTTTAGTTTAGAAATGAGCAAAGATACAATCTCAAGGTAGGCGTTGTCAAGTAAATGACTAATTATTATTTTTTAATTTTAAAGCCTAGCTGCTTTAAATCGTCCCAAAAGGTAGGATATGATTTTGAAACTACCGTGTAATCTTCTATTTCTAAAGGTATTTTTAACGCTAAAGGTGCAAATGCCATTGCCATTCTATGGTCGTTATATGTAGCTATAATTACGTTTTTTTTTATTTTATTAGACTTTTTTAGGTGAAGACTTTCGTTAGTAATTTTAACTTCTCCTCCCAGTTTTATAATTTCAGTTTTGAGCGCTTCTAACCTATCGGTTTCTTTAATTTTAAGGGTGTGCAATCCTGTTAGATTAGATTCTAAACCTAAAGCAAATGCTGTAACCGAAATTGTTTGTGCTATATCTGGCGCATTTGCTAAGTCGAAATCTATTGAGGTACTTAATTCTACCTCGGCTATTTTTTCTATTAAAACGGTATTTTTTTTAAATGTTGTTGCTACGCCAAAACTTTTATAGATTAAGGCTAATGCCGAATCGCCTTGCAAACTGTCTTTTTTATATGATGAAATACTAATTGAAGTTCCCACATTTGCTAGTGCAACAATACTATAAAAATAAGAAGCCGAAGACCAGTCTGATTCTACAGTTAGTGTTTTAGCTTTTACTTGCTCTTGTAATGGTTTTACTACAATT
>Ga0209828_1000202_pt1 | contig 56969 bp, 55 predicted proteins | sample MaitaG_FD_187429 | JGI IMG/M metagenome (GOLD analysis project Ga0209828, IMG submission 187429) | Marine algal microbial communities from Maine, USA - Maine_Asex2 metaG (SPAdes) (version 2) | ecosystem: Host-associated > Algae > Red algae > Unclassified | place: Maine, USA | collected 2015-01-05
GTGCTGATCTTTACAGCCAAGGATTGAATTTTAGGCGCGATGTCAATGCGCCATTGCAGATCGCCTGTCTGAAACAGGCGTGCCACATTAGCGTTCGATGCAGTAAAAGCTTCTGGAACTGCGGTACTGATCTCTGCGACGCGACAGGTCAGTTCGTGAAAGCTACCTTCGATTTGCAGCGAAAGACAAACGGACTCACTCTCCTCAATCAGGCGACATTGTTTATAAAGAAGCATATCGAGTAAGGCCGATGAACTTATCGTCACAAGTAGCTCGCGATTGCCACCGTTACGGACACGTATATCAAATGAGGGTGAATTACCAGTCAGCGATAAATTGACCCTGAGATCTGTTGCAACGCTGTTGCTACCGTTGAGTGATACCAGAGTTTGCGGCGGTGAAAAATCTGCCGCGCAGCTCGCGCCTGTCGTCGTTGTATCCTCCTTTAACATAGGGAGAACACGTATCGCGTCGCCATCTCGAGCGCATAGGGCATCGAGTATCTTCTCGACCTTGAGAGTACGCGCCAGATCAAGCAATTGCGTATTGCTCGCACCCAATACCAGGTGCTCTCTGCCTAACCACTCGATTTTTTCCAAAAATTGCTCGATCCGCATAGAGCCAATCGTTAACGCATGTTCCGTGTTCGACAAAATGGCGTGTTCCTTAAGCGCACTATCCATTCGCATGAATTGCACGAACAGGAACACCGAAACGATCAGGGATGCGACCAGAGACCAGGCGAGAGCACGATACTTGCGCAACTCTGCGACAATGGATGAATCGTGCACGGTCATCCGCCTATTACTCGTAGAGCTTTCGCTCCACACACTCGGCCTTGACCATGAGCTTTGGGAGTAATGGAAACAGAACTACGGCGGTCGCAATCGAGACTGCAGCGGTTGCAAGCTTGATCAATCCTTGCAGGCGATAGACAGGTTCCCAGAGCACTATCATGCTGACGATGTGGGATATTCCGCACAGGAGAATGAACAGTGCGAACAACAAGATCAGCCCGCGGAAAGGCATACGCTTTTGACGGTAGAGCACGGCGGCCAGTGCCAGTGGAATTGAAAAGTAGGCGATCGCGACCACCAAGTCGGCGATTACGTGCATCCAAAGAATCTCAGGCCGCCACTGGAAACACATTCCGTGCGGCATGAATCCTTTTTGAGACATGATATCAGTAAGAAATTCGATCATTGAGTCAGGGTTCCTATTGAGATGAAATTTGCTTATTTTCGACGCGCCGGATGTGTGAGCAAGAGCCGTGCGCGCTGATGTGCACTGATTGAATCCTGAATTCGCGCTTTCTGCATGACTGCCAGATGTTGCAAAACCAGACCAAGATTTAACTCCGCTTCTGCTGTTTCCTCCGCCGTACCTTGCTGCACAAAGATCGTTAGCGACGACTGCAAGGCATCACGAGCCTGCATTAGAGAGTCGGCATCGTCGGACGGGATGGCCATGAGGGCAGTTGCCATGCGTGCTGCAATTCTCGCAACCAGCAATTCTGACCCATCACTGCACAGACTCAGAGATTTGCGATAGAGCATCACTGCTGTATGATGAGCGGTGTAACACTTTTAGTCCGATACATGACTGACATGCCATCGGTTCCTGCATCGTAGAGAGAGACCTTTGCAGGCAAAGCGCAGGATTGCAACAGATTGATCACCGCAGGCCCGACTCCATCGTCACTTCTATTGGTATTGCCGCAGCCAATAATGGCCATGCTGTCTGGTATCAGATTCGCCACAGGCGGCACCACCACTGCGGTTCGGCTGGCAGATCCAGCTCGGGTAGATCACTCCATCGTTTATTGCCAAGTAGTACATGCATTCCTTGCAGCGCAGCTCATCTTCTCCATACGGTGTCAGCAACCAACCCGAGATCACCAGTTTCGCCCGAAGCTGATTCTTGTTCAGGGGCCTGAGTGCATCGAGTGTGCTGGCAAATACGCGATCGTTCTCGGGAAACGGTTCTGTCTGAGTTTGCAAGCCTTCGTTCATGAGGTCGATGATCATGAGACGCAATGTTTCATGATCAGCATCCGCAGGTGTTACCTTGTAACGCGACAGGTATTCGACTTCAACTGTTGCCATCTGAATGTAACGCCTTATGCATGACACGATGACAAGCAGAGTACAGGCAACACAAAGCCTTTTGCACAAGCTAGGGTTACGTAAACGTTGTCGGAGTTTTGGTCGAACCCTGGTTGGCCATTGCTTTGACTAGGCTGTACGAAAGCGCGATAGCTCTTTACCTGTCCTGGCATCGTGTGCATGGACGGTACACACCAGACAACTGTCGTACGAACGGCAGACATGTCCCACCTGTACAGGATCTGCGCTGTCGGCAACGGGTGTGCCAATCAGGCCTCTTCAACAGGGCCTCGCTCACCATCACCGGCGCGTGGGCCGATATTCCAGGTGGTTGGCGCAATGATCTGGTAGTTTTTTATTTTGCCATCCTTGACATCAATCCGGCGACATAGAGCACCACGAGATGCTTCGGTTGGCACCCCAACCCTGACCGTCTTTCTCTGCAGGATTTATGTACCACGGATCGTTGAGTCTGAACTCTTTTTTGTTAATTGGGCTGGTGCTTCTGTCAAACGGGTGCATCTCTCCGGTTTCGTCATACCAGGCGTGTGTCATGTCTTTCCGGGTATACACCATTCTGCATTTTATTGATTACCATCGCCCGGTGGAGCCCCTGCACCAGAATTGATTGCTGTATCCGACTGACTTCTACTAACGATGTTTTATCGATTACAGGCAAGGCACTTGCAATCGAAAAGATAATGAGGAAATTGGGCTACCCTGGATTTTCTCTGGGCAGATTCACCAGATGTATGCTTGATCCAGGTATTTGAGGGATACGAAAACGCATGGTTTTCGGTGACGCCACATGATTCTTAAAACAGAGTAACGGGCGCAAAGACATGCACCCGTTACCAAGGCAGCTTACTTGATCAGAGCTGACAGTTTTTCACGCGCAGTGTCATCAACCCATGATGACCAGACGTCAGAATGATTACTCAGAAAATATACAGCAGCTTCTTGCGCCGAGGCATTTTCGGTTTCCTGCCAAGCCAGCAAGCTATTGAGCAAGTCAACGTCAAATGTGACTTTACTCATTAGCTCGGTAACGCCAGGCTCACGTTCAGTAAGTTCGGTGTTGACAACTGTCAGCACCGGCGCTGGTGGGAAATCTGATACCTTTGGATCAGCGTTATCGGCATTGCTATTGTCTGCATGAGCTTCTTCATTGATGTCACCGATCTTAACCTGAACCATCGGATACTTACCTAGAACAGCTGTCGGTGCCCAGTAGTAACCAAACCATGGTTTTTTATCTTCGAATGCAGCGGCAATTGAGGCGCCCAGTGTTTCACCTGAGCCATGATCAAAAATTTCGATAGCGCCACGTAAATTTAGTGCCTTGATCAGGTTGTCGTTTACGATTCGGCAGCCCCAACCATCAGGACAATTATTAAATTGTCCACCAACCAGTTCTGGATTTGCCATAATGCCCTCTATCGTTAATAGCTCCGGATTCGACTCGGCCAGATAGCCAGGGATCCACCAGCCTTCGACTCCACCCGGACTTACGACATCACCCAACCGCTCGACTTTGCCGTCGGCTTCCATTTTCGAGTAAACATCGCCAGTGGAGTTCAACCAAAGTTCTGTTACGATATCGGGCTTGCCGTTTTCAGCCAAGGATGCAACGGCCGTGGTGGTGGCTGAAGGTACCTTTTCGACGGTACAGCCATAACCCTGTTCCATCAAGAATTTTGAAACCTCTGTAACGATCTGAGACGAGGCCCAGTCCATTTCAGTAATCGAGACTTCTCCGCATTCAGCATGCGCTGGCGATGTCAAGGACATAGCGGCAAGCGTCGCTATACCTGTGAAAAGTTTAAATAGTTTTCTCATCAATATTTCCAAAAAATAGTTGGTGCCCTTTGGCGTATCTCACAGCGAAACCGCGGGCTTTATCGGTTTCGCGTTTCTACCTTGACAAATATACGTGGAAGTTACTTCTGATGCGAGTCGTCTTTGACATTCAATGTCAATTTTGTGCAAGGAATGCCCCGGAGGGCGAGACGAGGCAGATTGTAGGCAGCATAGTGCCGCAGGTCAATGAATACTAGTCTACAAAACTGCTCCTACCAGCCTTCCAGTAGACATTGAAATTTGTCTGTAAAGCTCAGGTCGGGGAGGGTGGAACGGCTTTTTCGCAGATAGCGATGTAAAATTTCCCCTTGAATAGATTAGGTCGAGTTGGCAATCTGCAAACGTTCGAGCATCACAGATCACACCTGAGCGGTAATTTGAGCATCTGCCAACGCTCTGCGGCTATTGTCGACGTAAACTGTAAACTGATAGTTGTGGCTCTAGCGACGGCTCATCAATCTGCGCAGCATACCGGACCGATGTAGATAGTAAATAAGAGTCATTATAGAGGTAATCGCTGCTGCCAGATAAGTTAAAAACGCTGCATTCAGAACACGACCGGCTCCACCCACCTCTTGCTCGGTGACAATGCCGGCATGCACCATGGCCTTTTTAGCTCTGGCACTGGCATCCCACTCTACAGGCAGTGTTACGACAGCAAACACGACGGCCGCTGCAAAAAGAATTACACCGACCATGACAACCCATTGACCCAAAGCAGGCGCTAGAGACGACAACAGCATACCGACCATCAGAACAGGCATCGACATCTTGCTGGATATATTAGTCACCGGCACCAGCTTCGACCGCATTTGCAAAAACTTGTAGCCCGTGGAGTGTTGCAGTGCGTGCCCGGCCTCATGACAAGCAACACCAATAGCGGATATTGAGCGGGCGTTGTACACAGGTTCTGATAGACGCAGTGTTTTGCCGCGAGGATCGTAGTGATCGCTAAGGCGACCACTAATTGGCTCGATTGTGCAGTCTGTGACTCCTGCGCGTTCAAGCATGAGCTTGGCAGCTTCGGCGCCTGTCATATTCCTGGAGGTCCCTACAGATTCGTACTTCTTGAAGGTATTCTTGACCATCCAGGAGGCTGCACCTGAAATCACCATGCCCGGCAGCATTACCATTAGCATGTATCCCATGTTTCCCATTCCGAAACCCATAAATTCGTCCTCCGTTAATAACTGTTATTCACTAGATAGTAGATCTGCGATTCTGGAGCAGATACCGAACTAAAGCAGTATAGTCAGTATGGCTCCAGCCCCCTGTAGACAAGTGTTAAGAGGCATCCTGTAAGTAAACTATTGCAAGAACTCGAATTTAAACTTATGCATCACAAAATCTGTAAAGCCTATAGGAAGATGAATACACTGTGAGCGGTTTAGGATGGGGCTTGTTAGGTGCGATGCTAATTGGCGCCTCTGATTGTACGGCCCGAGTGACCAGCCAACGGGTATCACTGATTCCGTTGATTTTCTGTGTCATGGCGATTTCAACACTTGTTTTGTCCATCACCCTGTTCCTCGGTGATCAGCTTCCCATTTGGCATACCAGAGCCTGGTTAGCATCAGCGATCAGTGGAGCGCTGAACATCGTTGCGCTGTACCTTCTCTACAAAGCGTTGTCTTACGGGCCAGTGGCGGTTGCTTCTCCCGTAGCCTCAAGTTTTGCCATCTTTCTTGTGGTACTTAACGTTCTGGCAGGTGAACCGTGGACCGGATTTCAGGTGCTGGCGGTTATCATGGTATTTGCAGGCGTCGCAATGCTGTCAATCAAGTCTGACGAAAGTCTCGATCAGGCTCATCACTACACAGGACGCTGGTTGAAAAGAACCAGCCTTCTTGCATTGGGCGCAGCCATTGCTATTGCCTGCCGGATGTTTTTCGCTCAGGAAGCTACTGCTGAGTTGGGCGCCACATCTGCACTTTATCTAAACCGCCTGTTTGCCTTGATCAGCTGTTCAATAGTATTGCTCGCGATACCGCTGGTAAACCACCGGGGCGCTGGGTCATCAGCTAAAACAACAAATAGGTGGCCTGTCGGTAAATTAAAATGGCTTGTCTTGTTGCAAGCCACTCTTGAGATGTTGGCGCTAGCAGCTTTTCTCAACGGATCAGAGGGCGCCGGGCGCGTCGCGGCAACAATAGGCTTTTCTACGTTTGCAGCAGCCACCACGCTAATCGCCTGGCTGGTGTTGAAAGAGCCTATCGGTAAATGGCAAGGCATGTGGATCGTCTTTATCAGTATCGGCGTGATGATAGCCAGCGTCTGTTAGTCGTTGTACAGGCCTTTTGGTGATACCCATTGCAGAGCAGCTATACCAAGCTAATGTTTATTAAATCAACACTGGGGTCAACTATTATTTTTTTGTGAAATTCACTCGAGACCTGCTGCATAACCAAGGCCACCGAGTAGATGTGCACGAAAATCCGGCTCAGAATAACTACTTGAGGTGTGGCCACCGCCGGTGTACCACGATCGACCACCGTCATAGTCGTGATACCAGGCGCTTGGATGGTCTTCACCCATGCCTCCATCCAAGTAAGAGCTTTCGTCGAGGTTAAGTAGAACATTGACCCGCGCACGGGGGTTAGTGCTGTAGTCATACCACTCATCGACGCGCGTCCATGTAGAACTCAAATGAGAGGTTGACGGGTGAGATCGATTTTCGACGATTTGAGTCGCTGATTGTATAACCGGATGACGCTCGAAATAGGCACCCACCAGCTTCCCGTACCAGGGCCAAAAATACTCGGTATCACTCGCGGCGTGTATCCCGACGTAACCGCCACCAGCACGTATGTACTGTTCGAACGATATTTGCTCGGCTGTATTCAGGACATCGCCCGACGTCAATACCCAAACCACAGCATCGTACTTGGCAAGATTAGTGTTGGTGAACACACCTGAAGAATCAGCCGCAAGATCCGTTTGAATACCTGCCGATGTCGCCAATTCCTCAAGTGCCACAACTGCATCGGCAATTGATTCGTGCCGAAAAGCTTTGGTTTCGGTGAAAAGCAAAATTCGCGGAGCATCGTCGAACGCTGTACCTGCGTTCAATTCGTCAAGATTGCTGATTCCGTCGGCATCGTCATCCCATCTTTCGGTATCGAATTGATCCGGGTTTATCTGGTATGACTCACCAGCGTTTGCACCTGTTGTAAAGGATTCTTCGAAGCTGCCAAGAGTGGTATCGCCATTGTCGTCATAGAATGTTACGTTCAACAGATTTTCTGTATTGGTCGGGAAATCATCAGAAGCTGACCAGAATTCATCACCGACCCAGCTTACTGACAAGTCTTTCTCGCCCCACAACACTCGAACTAGTAAAGAATCGGATTGATAGGCAGGCACTTCGATGTCAAAGTCCACGCGCGTTGAATTTTGCACTAATGGATCGGAGACCGTCGGAGTTGTAGGTGTTTGCTGTGGTGTTTGCTGTGGTGTTTGCTGTGGTGTTTGCTGTGGTGTTTGCTGTGGTGTTTGCTGTGGCGTTTGCTGGGGTGTTGCAGGGTCTGATGCTACGGGATCAGATTGGGAGAGATCTGGAGCAGCAGGATCTTGAGTTACAGGATTAGACGCCACAGGAGCTTGAATCACGTCTGGCAACTGATTATCACTAGAACTGGAACAACCAGAAACCAATATCGCCCCCGCGCATAGGGCCAGCGCAATGCGTGCAGGCGTTAGAGTGTAACCTTTCATAGTGTGGACCGACGCTATTCACCAATCGAAATCGTGAAATGAAATCATTACAACCCGAAACGCAAGTATAGGAGAAAAAAGTTAGTTCATTGAGCAGTACTCAAACAATTGTTACGGCACTAATACCGCCAGCGAGATAAATACACACTTGTCATACATGGGTTTTGTATAAGTGATAAGCATGGATCGATTCGCAGATTTGCAAAAAAAACCCGTTTTTTCGGATTAACCACTCGTGGCAATGTGTTTTTTTTGCGCTGATACCTTTACAGGGTTCGGTGTTGTCAACGCATCTTTTCAAGCAACGAGTAATAGATCATGCCCAGAGCTACCAGCTGACTACCCATCTGCCGACCAAAAGGTAACCGCAGGTGTTTAACATCAGCGAAGACATCGAAGCGTTCAAGTTGACCGGTAATGGCCTCGGCCATGATCTCTCCCAGACTATGCGTCAAAGCAATTCCATGGCCGGAAAAGCCTTGTACATAGAACACATTGTCAGAGATTTTTCCAACCTCCGGAATGCGATTTACGATGATTCCATCCATACCACTCCAGGCAAAGTCAATGTTGACACCGCACAAGTCCGGGAAGGTTTTCTCCAGAGCCGGACGCAACTCGGCTTCTATATTTTTTGACGGCTTACCCGAATAGTTGGTGCCTCCGCCGAACAATAAGCGCTTGTCAGCTGTTAAACGGTAATAGTCCAGAACAAAACGAGAATCATAGACAGCAATATCTTTTGGATTAATTTTATCCGCAGTACAGCCGAGTGGCTCTGTAGCCATAATACTGAGAGATGCCGGGAACAATGCACCGCCCAGATTTTTCTGATCCAGTATATGATAGGCATTACCTGCTATAAGCACTGCGTTTGCAGTCACAACGCCTTGTTTCGAGATGACTTTTGGTGTTTCCCCATGTTCAATCTTCGTCACCTCCGACTGCTCGAATATCAGTGCACCAGCTTGTGCGGCGGCGTGAGCCTCTCCAAGACAAAGATTAAGCGAATGCACGTGCATGTTGTTTGTGTTCAGCAAACCACCACAATAAATATCTGTATCCAGGTACTCATGCATGCTGTGTTTTTCGACAAAAGACAACACGTCGCCCATACCGCGCTTTTCCCCCTCTCGATGAATCTGGCGCAATTCTTTCATGTGACCAAGCGTCATCGCCGTTTGCATTTGTCCTGATTTCAAGTCGCAATCAATTGCATATTTATCAACCCGTTTACGAATGATGTCATGTCCGCGCCATCGCAGATCCCAGACGAAATTGTCAGCTTCCTCACCTAGAGTTTTGCTAAATTCACGTGCCATGGCCTTATCACCCGACAAGCTGCCCGTGATTTGCCCGCCATTGCGTCCTGATGCGCCCCAACCAATTCGTTTAGCTTCCACAATAGCTACCTTCATCCCGCGTTCGATTAGCTCTACAGCTGCAGAGATACCAGAGAATCCACCGCCGATAATCACTACATCGACGCGATGATCTCCGCTTAACGTTGGGTATACTGTCGCATCGTTGCGAGTGGCGGCATAGTAACTGTTCGTATGCAGCACTAAGAGTCTGCGCGGTAGAAAGCGCCCGAGCGAGCGCTGTTAAATTTCGAGGCGATTTTTTTAATCATTTCGGGATTAACTATCCTCGCGGACATTCGTGGAACGGACATAGGCAGGTCGGGCTTTTATTCGATCTATGAGTTCGGCGCTTTTTCCGGTGGGTGCATCGAGACCGCAAACATTCATCCAGTCACTGCAATGCACCAGTAGAATATCGGCAATTGTAAACTTCTCACCAGTCAACCACTCGGTATCATCAATACGCAACTCCAGCGATTTGAGCGCGCGCTGAATGTCCCATTTAACACCAGGACGTATAGCGTCTTTTTGTCGTAGTTCTTCAGGCATCACGAAGCTATGCTTGGCCATAATCCAGCAACTGCCGTCCAACTCATCGCAAATTAACTGCGTGAAGCTATCCTGACGCGCGCGCTCCAAAGTGCCAGCTGGATGTGTAAGAGCCCCATGTTTGTCTGCCAGGAACTGCATGATGGCTACTGAATCTATAATGGCTACGCTGTCAACCAGTAGCGCTGGCAACTTTCCGCTGGGATTAATGGCGAGTATTTCTTCAGAGTGGGGAGGTACAGCTTTTATCGTGTAGCTCAGGCCGAGCTCTTCAAGTGCCCAGAGAACTCTGAAGGCACGGGTGTTCGGACTACCGATTAATGTATACACAAGCCAACACCACTAATTTATAAGGGAGGGAAGCTTATTATGACATTAGTGAACAGAATCTTTACATCCGCACAATTGCGATGCGCCAAAAATTACAATCGGACATCTATTCTTAGGCGTAAACTGTCGTATTTAAACTGGATTCAGAATGAGCACTGAAATACGCAGGGAACGGGGCATAATCGCCCGGTTTTTTCGTTTTATGTGGCGATCTCTTAAAGCGATAAATACTTTGGTATTCGGCCTGCTGCTGATTTCACTGATGGTTTTTGCAATTTTTAGCTTGATCGATCGTAGCGGGCCAGCAGTACTCGCAGGTAGCGCTCTCGTAGTAAACCCGGCAGGTGTCCTTGTAGAGCAGCTAACCACCGTAAGCGCCGCCGCTACTCTAGTTCAAGGCCGGAAACTCCCACAGCAAACGCTGGTAAAAGATCTGATCGATTCGCTGGCGCTGGCCAGGGACGACAACAGAATTGAGCTAGTTGTATTGAACCTGGACAAGCTTGAGCAGGGGTTGCTACCTAAGTTGACAAGAATTGCAGATGCGATAACCGAATTCAAGACCAGCGGCAAAAAAGTCATTGCCGTAGCAAACAGCTATAGCCAGTCTGCACTGTATATTGCGGCACACGCTGATGAGGTGTTATTGAATCCGGAGGGTCTAGCGTTACCGGAGGGCTTTAGCATGCACCTTACCTACTTTAAAAGTTTGCTGGAAGATGCAGATGTATCAGTGAATGTGTTCAGAGTAGGGAAGTACAAATCGGCCACAGAGCCATACTTTCGCGACAATATGTCAGACGAGGACCGCGAAGCGCGCCTTGCGATTTTGAACGAATGGTGGAAAACCTACACCAGTGGAGTAGAAGCCGCAAGAGGAATGGTGTCAGGTAGTATCGACGCTATGTTGCAGAACGCACCAAAAGAGCTTCGTCTTGTACAGGGGGGCCTTGCACGCCTATCACTGGAGAAAGGGCTGGTTGATCGCCTGGTGACTAACAGTGAACGACGCAGTTATCTAATGGAACTGGCCGGCAAGGACGCTGACGGCAACAATTTTCGTGGAATTACCTATAAGAACTATCTGAACGCCGCAAGACAAACGGTTAAACATAAAGCAGGCAAGATCGCTGTTCTGACAGCTGTCGGTCCTATTCTTGATGGTGAAGCGTCTGCCGGTGAAATTGGTAGTGAAAGCCTGAGCAAGCTTATCCGCAAGGCCCGTCTGGATGAGAATACAGAAGCCATTGTGCTACGCATAGACTCCGGCGGCGGTAGTAAAAGTGCGTCAGAAATTATCCGTACAGAGCTCCTTGCAGCTCAACAGTCAGGCATTCCGGTGATCGTCTCCATGGGTTCGGTTGCTGCATCAGGTGGATACTGGATTGCAGCATCGTCTGATGAAATCTGGGCCACACCAACCACCATCACAGGTTCCATCGGAATTTATGGTCTGTTTCCAAGTTTTGAGAATACTCTGGCTCAATATGGTGTGTATAGCGATGGGGTTGCAACAACACCTATTGCTGGTGGCGCTAGCGTGATGCGTGGTGTATCCCCCGAGTATGGCGACGTCTTGCAAATTCTGATTGAGGCAGGCTACGAGCAGTTTCTGACAACAGTTGCCGACGGACGCGGCATGAGTGTCGAGGAAGTAAATGAAGTGGCACAGGGGCGGATATGGACAGGAAAAAAAGCGCAAGAGCTTGGTCTTGTAGACGAATTAGGTGATCTGGAACAGGCCATTGCATCTGCTGCAAAACTTGCTGAGATCAAAGACTATTCGGTCTGGTATGTAGAACCAGAACGATCATTTGAGGAAATGCTTCTTCAGAAAATTTCAAAAAGAGTGTCGGCTGCGCTGCCACAAACAGGTACTGACCCTGTAAGACAGATCATAGGTAAACTTAGTCACGAACTAGGCTACTGGGGTCGTCTGAATGATCCACAGAGTGCGTACGTGATTTGCGGTGATTGTCCTCAGCGACCGTGGCAGTGGTAGGCTGTTTTTAAAATTCCTTCGTTATTACAGTCGAACCTTGCAGCACTTATAGCCTTACTTTTTTCGTCCTCGTGTACACATAGGCTGTCGTTTTGTTTATGGACACCGACAACGGTTGAATTTTGTCAAGCCTGCCGATGATGTACATTGCAGCGGTAATGCCGAGCTCCAGCGTCAAATGCCTGACTTTGAAGACTCGCGTCTGTAAAAAAAGGCAGAAAAATCACAAAGGTGTAGAAGCGTCGCCTTGACCCTCATCATGAGCGCTCAGTGCTTCGCACAAGCGAACTTGATTACTATTATTCCGGGCGCTTCACTGCAACCTGAATCCGGCTTGATTTTACATAGGACATCCTGTTAGCAGTCACGACGACACACGTTGACGATTTTATAAAATGTAATAATTACATCAGCGTTAAGATCTACCAACAGATACGTACTCTATAATTCCGACTCACTTTCTCCCAATACACCGTTATGACGAATAAAGAAAAGCAATCAGAAAACGAGGAAACATCGACTGAAGCATTCGATATCAACAAGTCAGATCGGAAGGATGATGTCGCCGACAAAAATTCTTCTGAGGAAGTGGACGGTAATGCCTTCCGCGTCAACCGTAATTCCAGGATAAAGGAAAACGATTGATCATTGATATCAGTGGCACCAGATGCTGGCTTCCTTACAGTGGCGAATATCGTACCAGCTCAACGGAAAAGAAAAAACTTGTATGCGGCTAGTATGCGGCTAGTATGCGGCTAGCGTATTTCTTGCCTAATCACCTTAAAGATGCGATTGATTGGGCGTGCATTTCTGCGAAAAACTAGTGGTGTCGGAATGATATTACGTTAATAGTCCCTTTTCTACATTATGTGAAAAAGTCGTAGTTTATCGATGCATAATCCTGACTCTTCTATTCAACTAGAGAGAACAGGCTATGAGTATTGAATCACCATCCGACGAGACGACGGCTAAAGATGTGAAGGGTAAGTCGGTCGAGACGGCAGGGGCTGTCAAAGATGAAGCAATGAAGCTTGGCACTTCCGCTCGCCAAACGGGCGAATCAATTGCTCGCGATAAGGCGGAAGACGCCCGCGAGGAAATTGCCGCTAAAACAGACTCAATGGAAAATGCGGTTAACGACATCGCGTCTACGTTAGGCGAACACAGTGACACCCTTGGTCATCACGCAACCGAGTTTGCGGATACATTATCTACTTTCAATGACCGGCTGAAAACGTCGTCACTTGACGAATTAGCGTCGGACGCTCGCCGCGTGGCTCGCGACAATCCAGCAATGTTTATGCTCGGTGCAGTGACCATCGGCGCGATCGCAGCTCGATTCTTTCAGGCCTCAGCGCCGAATGAGCACCGCCGGGCCGGTTCTGGAACGAATGCTGGGGTTGTGAGAGCATCAAACTCTGGTTCGCATACCGGAGGCGTGGCATCGTCAACTTCTGTAACCGAGGGTAACTTGGCATGAATGACACTATTGATGAGTTGAATACAAGTGAGCAGCGCGCTGGCCTGTCACCTGAATCAAAGAACACATCTGGACTTTTATCCCAGCTAATAGAGGATGTGTCAGGGCTTATCCGTTCGGAGATGAGCTTGGCGAAATCCGAGGTCAACCAATCAGTCTCAGACGCAAAGACAGGTCTGAGCAGTATGGCCATTGGACTGGCAGTATTGGTACCTGGCGTTACGTTGCTGGTTGTAGCTTTGGTATTAATTATAGAGGCGTTTACCGGCCTGGAAGCATGGTCTTCTACATTGCTGGTTGGTGTGGCAGTTACCGTGATTGGTGCAATTCTATTGTCAACCGCGAAGGCCAAACTCTCAGCCGAGAACATGTTGCCTACGCGAACCCAGGCGTCGATTCAAAAAGACGCTGATTTGGTAGAGAGGAAAATATCATGAATAATTCGTCAGATTCTAGTCAAGACCCCAAGACACTCGAACGCGAGGTTGATGCCAAACGTGCAAACCTTAACCGAACATTGGATGCCGTCGAACAACGCTTCTCTCCTAATCACTTGATGGAACAGACGGTTGAGTACTTTGGTGAGCACGGAGGTGACATCGCTCAATCAGTTAGCCGGTCTGTAAAAGACAATCCGCTACCGTTGTTATTGACTGGCATTGGTTTGGCGTGGTTGATTTCAACTCAATCCCAATCTCAATCCCGATCTCGCTCACCTTCACCGAGTTATCGTGAACCCACGTACAGGGATCGTCTGATTCAGTGGGACGAGGAGGGGCACCGCTCTGGAAATTCACGCAGTGCCTACGCCCGTACCAATTCTCCGGTATCAGATAGTGGCTCCACTGACCGTCGTACAGAAAACAGGTTCACAGAGAATGACGATGATTCGGTGATGGATGATGCTAAACAAGCGATAGATAATTGGGCTGGTTCGGCCAGTCAATGGCGAGTTGATTTACAGAATAAATTGCAGTCAGTCAAACAAGAGGCAGACGAATCAACTGAGCAGTGGCGTGACAGGGTGATCAGCACGTCCGTCGAGCAGGCAGAGAGCTTAGACCAGCAGTACCGTAAGGCACGCCACGAGCTGTTAAGTCAGGGACACGAGTATGCTGAGACGACAAAGAATTGGATGCAGGAGCAACCATTAGTGGCTGGTGCGCTGGGCGTGGCAGCAGGGGCTTTGATCGGTGCTCTGCTACCGTCATCCAGGCTCGAAGATGAAGTGGTCGGCGATAGAGCTGAAAGCGTCAAGTCGTCACTCGCTCAACAAGCTGAATCGGTCAGTGATGAGGTGACATCTGCAGTTTCAGATAGCGCTCAAGCACTTCGGAAAAAAGGCGAAGAACAGCTGGATCGAGTAGAGTCAAAGAATTTAGAGACTGAAGCCACTTAGGCTCAACGCGCATCTATTTATTCGATAATTGCCTATATTCTTTGGGGTAATTGAATAATTGATAAATCCATCTTCACATGTTGCATGCTCCGTGGGCTATTGCTAATAAGCAATAGCCCACTAACCAGCGTATGTCCATTACGAATTGCTTTATTGGCCTTTGCGAAGTACTGAGCAAAGTTGACGTGGGGCGGTATGCCCGATGCTGTCGGGCCATATAGGAAAAATCACCCCATTTATTTAGTGGTGCACGAATTGGATAATGCGGTATAGGGCACGTCAAAGCTTGCGACGAAAACAACTTTAGCAACTGTCAGACAACTAACAGCTGGAGATAAAGAACGTGAGCAATTCTGTAAGTCAAATCACTGTTGATAAGCCAACGGTTTATGCCTTCGAGATCGCTGGCAAAATCAGCACCGATGATATGGAATCGATGGCGAAGATCATGAATAAAGCGTTCGATGCGCACGAGGAAAAAATAGATATGATGCTCGTTTTTATCGACTATGACGGTAGCGGAAGTGGGGCGCTGTTCGATGGTGATGTCATCAGTTCGCGCTTTCGAGCACTAACAAATGTGGATAAGTACGTTGTCGTCGGCGCTCCTGATAGCGCAGAGTCGATGCTGAATATGTTAGGAAAATTACTACCTGTCGAGCCTCACACTTTCGATCTATCCGAGATAGATAAAGCCTGGCAGTTGCTGGGGGCAATAAGTCCAGTAGAAACATTGTAGAGAATGTCTAACCAATCTCACACAGCAAATTACAGGAGTTTCCAGAGCGAGCCTGCAGATTCAAAAAAAGGAAAAAAGTACAAAAGCACATTTAATGATGTAGTCCGTTTTAAACTATTTTTTCTATCCAGTTTAACTGGCGTATTTAAGCAACCAAGAGGATATTCGTATGAAATTAACTAATAAGTTAGCAGTACTGTCATTAGCCACTGCACTCGCTTTAGGTTCCTTGAGTTCAGTTGTATACGCAGAGGCATCCGACGCCGCCAAAGTTGATGCAGTCGAATTGACTAGCGAGTTGCAACTACACCCGGAACTAGTTCAATATGGTCTATCAGTCGTAGCAATGGAAGACGATACTTTGTCGATTCAGGGTCTGATAGATGATCAACGTGCATACAATGTGCTAAGTCAACTCATCGATGATTTAATGGAAAAGAATGACTGGAAGATTGAGAATAATGTCTCCCGAGTATGATTTTCTAGCGTAGCAAGGAATCAACGGTACTTTTGTGGTTGGGCCAGGATGGAGGCTTGTTCAACCTGTACCTACATCTAACTTAGGTTTTATATCCTGACTTCCTGCAATGAAGCGTAGGCTGGAGCGTTTACGGTTCACGGCACGGGTACGAGGGACGGTCAAGTGTTAGCGTAGGTGGATAAAATTAACGCCAGGTTCAAACCACAAATGTCACATCTTCCTCGGTCCGCTTGCGGCAGCATATACAAGTACTCTGATATTGCCTGTTTGCCATTTTAATATAAACCCTGATATTGCCATAATAAAAATATCGCAATTTCATTTTGGCACGTGAATGATCATTGGTCCGAATGAGAAAAAGTCCATCCCATCAAAAGCCGTTGGGAAAAACCGCTATAAAACTTCGATGGTCACCCAGGAGCCTGCCCGAGTATAAGCTCATCGTTTCGGAGGCGGCCTCCCCGACAGCGCGATGTATTAGCAGGGCTGCCCCAGCCAGCTATCCGCGTAAATCTAGGCGAATAGATCAACTATTCGCCACAATTGATACGAAATCTGACTTAAAATTTCACACTCTTGCAGGGCCGCCTTCGGCCTCGATTGTTATTCTCGGACAGGCTTTTGATAATTACCTGGCGTTACGCTCAGCTGCAGTTTGGGTTAGTAAAACTGCAGATGGAGCGTAACTGTGGTAGATAACAACTTTGCTTACTTGAACTTTTCAGGATTTCTTGCGTGACTTGGGTAGACCCTTTTCTGCATTCTTTTTCGTGCGCCACATCCAGATGGCGACTAGTGCAAACGTCACAAACGCTAATAGAATTACAAAATTTATTTCGCCCATGTCGAACCAGTCCTCGGTGAATTGATAGTAAATATATAATAGTGGGTGGAGAATCAAGCAACGGCCTATCCTGCACCGCTATTCAAGTCTATCGAGCGATGGGATCTACAGATACAAATTGTAAAACATGCCCATTTGTAGCAAAATTGTTCAAATCCTGCGGCGAATGTATTTGTGCATGTTGGACGATTTTTCTGCCGGAACGGAATATCGCTCTCCTCAAGAATTTCAGATGCCTTGGTTTATAAATCACGCTACACAGTGGTTCGGACAGTTATCTTTCCAATGCACGTTTTCAAACGTTCCTCCCTGTTGAAGAATCTGGACTGTCGTCCAGCAAAAAAAAGGTCAATTTTTCAGAGTGATGATCGTTGGCTCCCATGACGGCATACTACACGTGAAAGCCTGTGTGATATCAAAGGTCGGGTAATAGAATGGGACGTCAATGTGATGATGAGACTAGTTTGGGTGGCTCATTGGTCTACGCAGATTTAAGCCTTCCGGGGTTTGGCAGGCGACGCTGGGGCCGCGGGTTCAGCTACTTGGGACGTACTGGTCGCCGCTTGAAACGACCATCACTGCTCAAGTACTGCCGCTCACTGGTCATTCCTCCGGCATGGGCCGAGGTATGGATATCACCAAATCAGGCGGCTCACATTTTAAGTACCGGCGTGGACCAGCGTGGGAGAAAGCAGTATCTCTATCATCCACAATGGACGGACATGCGCAACCAGATGAAATTTAATGATTTACGTGAATTTGGACAGGCATTACCGCTTATCAGGGAGCGTGTAGAGGCGGACATACGCATTCGGCAGTTGAGCAGACGTCGTGTACTCGCCAGTGCAGTGAGTCTGCTGGATCAGGGGCTTGTTAGAGTAGGCAACGAGCAATATGCGCGAACTAACGGTACATTCGGAGCAACAACGTTGCAGGAAAAACATGTCAGCACGTCAGGATCGTTAGTAAACCTCGATTTTCGTGGAAAATCTGGTAAACAGCGTTCCATAGAACTGACCAATAGCGCTCTAGCGCGATGTATTCGTCACTGCCAAGAGTTGCCCGGGCAGCGATTGTTCCAATACAAGGATGCATCAGGCATTCATCCGGTGGACTCAGCCGATGTTAATTCCTATATGAAACTAGTCAGTGGGGATGATTTTACTGCCAAACATTTTCGCACCTGGGGTGGCTCTGTAGCGGCGCTGGAGTTCGCCCAGCAACACACCGAACTCGCTGGCAGCGAATTAAGAGTAGCGGTAGTCAAGTGCGCGGCCAAGACATTGGGCAATACGCCAGCCGTTGCTCAGCGCTATTACATACACCCAGGTTTATTAGATGCAATAGAAAGCGGTGATATGCCTCGTAAGTCGTCACGTTCACGTCGCGGGTTGACCAAGGTTGAATCGACGCTTGCTCGTTTTTTGGATCAAGCTGTAACGCGGTGAGTCTGTAAACAAGGCCCACTGCGTCATAGCACAATGCTCTACGCGCCGACGATCATTCCACCATTCGGGTGCAGCGTCTGTCCATTGAAATAACTGCCATCGGAGCTGCACAGGAACAGAAAGCTGGTTGCCACCTCCCAGGGCTGTCCTGCTCTTCCCATCGGCACTTGCGAACCAAACCCTTCTACCATTTCGGCTGGCATCGACCCAGGTATGAACGGTGTCCAGATGGGCCCAGGAGCGACTGAATTCACCCGGATTCCCTTGTCTACCAATTGTTCCGCCATCGATCTCGAGAAGGCGAGTGAGGCACCCCTTGTAGATGAATAGGCGACTAATGATCCCATACCGGCAAACGCATTAACCGACGTGGTGTTCACGATTGACGCACCTTCTTTCAAGTGAGGCAATGCGGCTTGCGTACAAAAGAAGTAAGACATGACATTGCTGTCAAACATGGTGCGAAGCTTGTCCTCATCGAGTTGAGAAAGGTCGTCGTCAAGCCATTGCATGGCGGCATTGTTTATTAGAATATCAAGCTGCCCAAAACGCTCAATAACGCTGTCAATTGTTGACGTAGCGTGTTTTCTCTCGCCCAGATCACCATCGATCAGCAGTGCCTCGCCACCTTCCACTCCCACCAGTCGTTCAGTCTCTTTAGCGTCTTCATGCTCATCGTAATAGGCAATTGCTACCTTCGCACCTTCCCGAGCGAAAAGAACAGCAATTGCTCTGCCGATGCCGCTGTCGCCACCGGTAATTAGCGCAACTTTACCGTCCAGTTTTCCAACCCCGGGAAAACGGGGTAGGTAGTCAGGGGCTGGATGCATGGCATGCTCATCTGCCGGCATTGAATCTTGCGCCTGAGCAGGAATTTCTTGACTCATATTTATTACTCGCTGATTTAACTACATTACTCGCTGGCTTAACTATATTACTCGCTGTTTTAACCCACTGGGCTACAGACGAAGGCTGTCTGGCAGTAATTACAGCGCTGTTTCAGCATGGTGCAAACCCTCTTTCGGCTTCAGTCCTTCACCCTTCAGCAGCGCTTTACCTGCCTGCCAAGCGAAGCGTATGCCCTTCGTGCCGGAAATGTCCCAGTACTCACCCAGCACTGGAGTGAATTCCAATAGTCTGATATCACTTTGTTCAGGACCTTCCGGATACCACAGCTCCCAGGATTTGTCGAACAGAGAGCGGATCTTTTCACGATCATTACTAACGACACATTCGCCGGTTAGTGAGACAAAGGTTGTCGCGGATTGCATAACAACAACCGTTGTGGAATTATTCTTGATTTCATCGACTTTTTCTGTATCCAGAGAGGTGCTGAAAACAAGCATACCTGACTCTTCGTTGTGCTCAGCAATAGCCATCGGTCGTCCGGCAGGTGCCACTGGATCCAGTGTAACAAGCATAGCCGTATCAAATCCTGCTATCAGTTCATGCAAGTTATCCTTCTTGTTATCGTTTTGTTCGCTCATTTGTCTGTTCTGCCTTATGGGATGATTTCGGTATGCAGTTTTACATGTCGCCCCAGCTGCCAGCTGGGTTTGTAGACTTTACACAGTCGACCTGCACGAGTTCGTAAACAAGCGCTGGATAGCGGTCTAGCAAGCCTCAATCTCGAAAATGGTTTACGCTATTACATAAGCGATATACGCTTTACTCTTTTGATCAGCCAGACACCCAAAATTTATTGGGTTGGAACTTACCGCCAAGGAGAGGTCAGCGCGCTATGAAATTATTTCATTGATGGTTTAAGCAGCAGCAGCCAGCTTATAATCATAATTACACAATTAACAGAGAGTTTGACAATTATGGAACTTGGCATCGGCGGTGGGCTTCTTGGCCTGATTATCTTCATTTTGGATATTTATGCCATCATAAAGATCATGGGCAGCGCAGCGAGCACATTGAAGAAAGTTATCTGGGTGGTTATCGTTCTACTATTGCCGATTATAGGACTTGTCGCCTGGTTCATAGCAGGACCAAAATCCTAGGGTCTGGAGGGAGTAAATTGATATGAGTGAAGACAATAAACCTGCTGAAGGTGACACATTTGTCTGTGATGAATGCAGCATGGAAATTCTGGTGACTAAACCGTGCCTTTGTGAAGATGGCGAGCCTTTCTTTACCTGCTGTGGTCAGCAAATGAAGGCAGCATGACACACAGCCCGACTGCGCTTTCGTCAGTCGGGCTTGCATGACAGGTTCGGTAGTGTGGCGTATTCGAGTGAGAAAGTTTGCATCGGCAACACAGGGCGTGCTTTTATATGGTGCGTATGACTTAGATGTTCAGCAGTGTGAAGGTTCTGGAGCAGCAACGGATTTGAATATCTTGCGTGGGACGGGCTTGACGGTAGCACTATTCATTCTGGTGCTAGCATCAAGTTTGTGCATGGCACAGTCAGATATTATTCCTGGCCTCAGTCAGGAAGTGTTGGAGGAACAAGCAGCCAGCAAAGAGATATCCCTTACTAATACTAAGTCTGACGATGACGATATTCGCAAGCGCTTAAGCAGTATTCTTGCCGAGATTGATACGCTGAGTACAGTATCACTACAGGTCAGCAACAGTGTGGTTCAGCTTAAAGGGCAGGTAGATAGCCTGGAGGCAAAAAATGAAGCGCAACAGTTTGCGATGTCACTGGAAGGTGTTGTAAAGGTCGACAATCAGATTGAAGTTTCCAGGGACGTATCAGACCGTGTGCGCACTACATGGGACAGGCTGGTACAACTGACAGCAGAGTTTAAATCATTACTGCCACTGCTGGTTCTGGCTGGAGCCGTGGTCTTTGCGTTCTGGTATCTCGCTCGAATGGTCGCATCGCAGAATAGAGTCTGGTCGGCACTGGCGCCCAATGACTTTATAGCATCCATCCTGGGAACCCTCGTCAGACTTCTGCTGGTTCTGGCAGGAATTCTATTGGCTCTGTATCTACTTGATGCTACCTCTATCATCACTACAGTGCTTGGGGCTGCAGGTATTGTCGGGCTTGCCTTGGGATTCGCCGTTCGCGATACTGTAGAGAACTTTATCGCCAGTATTCTTTTGAGTTTGCGGCAACCGTTTCAGATGAATGATTTTGTGCAGATTGACGATCATTCAGGCTCAGTGGCGCGCTTGACAGGTAGAGCCACCATTCTCATTTCGGCCGATGGCGATCAAATACGCATTCCCAATGCGCTTGTTTTCAAGTCAATAATTATCAATTACACACGCCACCCTCAACGTCGGTTTCAGCTGAGCGTTCCAGTAGATGAAAGTGAAAATCTGATGAAGGCGCAACAGGTTGCTATGGCTGCTGTCACTGCAGTCAATGGCGTTATGGATTCACCATCCCCTCAGGTTCACATACAGTCACTGGGGGAGGCGGTTGTAGAGTTGAGTGTCTTTGGATGGGTTAACCAGCAAACCCACGACTTGTTAAAGGTGAAATCCGCTAGCGCCATAGCCATCAAAGCAGCACTGAAGAAGGCTCTTATCGTGATGCCAGAATCGGTACATACCCTGAGGCTTATAGACGATGGCTTGTCCAAGGATATCGAGCTATCAAGGCCAACCCGTGCGAAAACTCGACATCAGGCTGAACAAGACGGCAGCCGATACTCGGCGGATTCTCTTGCGCAACAGCACGACGAGGCGATCAGCTTGACAAACCACCTGGATGCTTCGGACGATAATGCTGTGCTCGTACAGTTGGCTGAAGAGCAATCGGATTCGCAAAACCTGCTGACTCAGGGAAACCGTGAATAGAGCGGCACACAAGCGTCTCAATATTGACTTTGGTCGAAAAGGCTGTCGATGGTGTGGTCAGGGCAGGGCTATAGGTAGGGCTATAGGTAGGAACATAGGTAGGGACATTGATGGAAATCGCCGCTGCCAGATGCGTGCTGCGCAAATTAGCTGAGATCGGACACCATGTGCAATTTTCAATGCGCCACCAGATACTAACAGGAACGATATACTGTGTGAAGATTACATGTGATGAGGAAAGACCATGGATATATTTGACCGCATTGTTGAAGATCATGTCATGCAACGCACACTTATGAACACTATACTCAATACAGTGGGCGATTCGGACGAGCGTCGTGTTCTGTTCGAAAAGTTTACCCACGAGTTCTTGTCCCATGCTGCAGCGGAAGAGCACGCGTTTTATTCTCCAATGCTCAAAGTACCTGCTACCACAGATCAGTCTCGTCACAGTGTGGCAGAACACAGCGAGGCAATCGAACTTATCGAAGAACTAAAAAATACTGACATGTCCAGCTCCGCCTGGCTGCTTACCTTCAAGAAGCTGGTACATGATAATGAGCACCATATGGAAGAAGAGGAAGAAGACGTCTTTGCCAGTGTAAAAAAAGACCTCTCTGACAGTGATATAGAGCAGATGCTGCCGACTTTTGACGACAGGAAAGCTCAAGAACTAGAGTTATTGAAACAAGCTTGAGCTTCATCTACTTGCCATGAGAACTGTCGGCATGTCGCATGAGGGTGCAGGTCTGAGCTTGGGTCCAACCCTTGGTGCCGGGATACTTTCCCTGGATGAATGTTTGCCGCTATTTTCGGGTGGCTCGTTTGAGTAACAAGGATCAACATCAACATCTGTGAAAATTGAACAGAATCTCAGCACGACAAATTCCCGGCAGCAACAACTGGAAAAGATCAGTCGCTTCATGGACAGCTCAATTCGCCTACCGGGTGGGTATCGAATTGGCTGGGACGGCATTATCGGGTTAATTCCCGGCATTGGTGATGTTGTTGGCATGGCCATCTCTTCGTACATCCTTGTCAGTGCCATACGTCTGGGTGCATCACGCTCAACCGTCGTGAGGATGATAGGCAATATCGGTATTGAGACAGTGGTGGGTGCGGTGCCATTGCTGGGTGATGTGTTCGATCTGATATTCAAAGCGAATAGCCGCAACATGAAAATCCTGCAAAGCCAGCAGCTCGATCCTGCTGTCACACACCGAAAGAGCCTTGTCGGGCTGAGTATTGTTTTGTTGATTGTAGCGTTTGTTTTTCTGTTACTTGCATGGACGACACTGTCGCTCATTGCCGGTTTGTTCAGCTGGATATTTTGAAAGCCGGCCTACGCAACGATAACAGGCAGGAATCCATCTTCGGATGAGGCTATTCGCTGATGGATGCTGATGCGGACTACTTAAGTGCTGTATCGAACCAAAATTCAAGCAGATTATCGATGGTATTTCTTGTGCATTTCACACTGACTTTTTTCTCGATATAGGCGTTAGCGTGTTTGTCATAACAGTAGCGGATATCATTCTCATCGGCCGAGGTAGATAGCATCACAACCGGGATGTCACGCAGTGCGTCATCTGCCTTGATATAAGTCAGGGTTTCACGCCCATCCATCCTTGGCATACGGATATCAAGTAGAATCAGTTCGGGGCGTATTTCGCTCAATGCCAGCAATGCCTCCTCTCCATTATTCGAACGCTGCACTTCGATTTCCGGCCGTAATTTGTTCACCTCCCGTGTCAGTAACAAAGCGTCGACATCAACATCGTCAACTAATAGTATTAGATTGCGTGTTGGGTTTGTCATGCGGCCTTCTCCATAGGGGGGACTCAGCTGCGTCCAGATGAAATACGAACCGCGCGCCAGCGCTGTACTGCGTGTCGAGGTGGATGGAACCCGCATGAGCGTCTATTACCGCTTTAACCAGTGACAACCCGATACCACTTCCAGTAAACTGGCTTTGTGTATCGTGCAAGCGCTGTCCGGGTTCGAAAATTCGCTCAGCAAATTTAGCTTCGATGCCAATACCGTTGTCGCTGACAGAAAACGTAATGCCGCCCGCTTCTGCTATCGCCTCTACATTGATACGCGGTGGCCGGTCAGTCGGTACATACTTCAGACTGTTATCGATAAGATTATAAAGTATACGCCGTAGCAGTTCTGGGTCTGCCAGGACGCACCCGCTGAGTTGCAAGTTCACTGTCGCACCGCGCGACTCAATCGTTGAGCGGAGCTCTTGCACGACACCATTGATCAACGCAGACACGTCGACTGGAACCAATGTCGGTTTAACAAAGCCTGTTCGAGTGAAATCGAGCAAACTGGAGATCAAGGTATCCATGCGTAACACTGCGTTCTTTATGACGGAGACGTGTTCCCGTACGGTTGCCGGTTCTGCACAATTTTCCTCAACCAGGTCGCTGTAAAACCCGATATGGCGGAGCGGGGTGCTCAGATCATGCGACACCATACCAGCAAATTGCTGCAATGCCGTGTTGGCGATACCGAGTTGGTTGTTGCTGCTCTCAAGCCGTTGATTCATTAGCCGAACGGACTGGACGTGTCGACGTACATGATATTGGTTTAGCAACAGCGCGGTGATGAATGCGACCATTAAGAAAATAATACTTTAACGAATGACACTCAGCAATTCAGCATCATCCTCAACCCTTTCAACTTGCAAGACAACTGCTTCAGAAAGTCCATCAAGCAAGGTGTCGATTTCACGAATGGCGTTGTAGTCATCAAACTGTACCGCCTCATCGATAACCTTCGGCATCTCCCCTTGTGCTGACAAAGTTTGTACTTCATTCAGTAGGAAGCGATAGGCTTCAATCATTGTCCGGGTTTTTGTCAGTGTAACTGGGGCACCCAGAGTTGCGGACTGCGCCTCCAGTGTATTGATCAAACGCGTGGCTTCATTTGCATCGGCAAGAACCGCCTCCGGGTAACGAGTTTGTTCGGGGCGCAACACTGAATTTTTAAAATTATGAATGAGTCCTCCGTAGCCGATTCGGCGAGTCAGCTGAAGCACCTGAGTCTGCGTATCAAACAATAGCGTATACAGTTACGCTGTACGTCGCTCCACTTCTCTTGAGGAGGAGATTTGAAGCATACCAAGCAGGCAGAAAGCAGGTATCGCCATCAGCCACCCAACATGTTGCAACGTCTTTTTGGTTCTGTTCCAGTTGAGCTGTGAGAGACTGCTCAAACGTGACATCTGCATCATTTTGGACAGCTGAACCCAAGTGATTTTAGACTAAACTAAAAAGCGGCCGTTGCTTGTGATAATTGAGTGCGCGGCTAAACACCCTGATGAGACTGTGAACAAGATGGCACACTCATTAGCCCATTGCTGGGAGCACCGATAGTTAGCGAATACTGATGGGTCAGCCAAATCGGGACAACTCCAGGTCTAGTCGGAGCTTTGATTGAGGGGCTGATCTGAAGGGGTGGTACCGACTGTTCGTTTAATAATCACCCAAACGACAGCCGCCAGGGGAAGTGCAAGTAGAACGCCAGTAAATCCGAACAGTTGGCCTCCTGCGAGTACCACAAAAATGACCACGACCGGGTGAAGATCAATTTTGTCGCCAACAAGCTTGGGCGTGAGGATATTGCCTTCGATGAACTGCCCGATGCCGAAAACGACTCCCACCATCCATAGGGGCTGCCATTCTCCTGTTTGTACAATCATGGCAATAGTGGCAAGCACCAGGCCGATGATGGTACCCAGAAACGGTACAACACTGAGTAGACCAGCGACAACACCGATTAGCAAGCCAAAATCCAGACCAATAAGCCACAAACCTGTGGAGTACATGAAAGCAAGACTGGCCATTACCAGAAGCTGCCCCCAAAGAAAGCTTTGCAAGACCTCATCGACATCTTTTGCAACAACGCTCGTTTTGCTTCGATAACGCTGTGGCACCAAATGCAGAGATTGCCGCTTCAACTTGTCCCAGTCACGAAGCAAGTAAAATGCGAGCACAGGGACCAACAGCAGGTTCATCAGTGTCTTTGCGACCGCCATTCCTGAACGAGCAACCGCATCAACTGCCTTACCAACCGCATCGCCAGCCTGAGGTACAGCCTCCTTCGCCATGCTAAACACCGAACCGGCTGACAATCCATCGCCCTCACCGCCCATCACGGAGCCAACATATGAATGCCATATATTCAACACCGGCTGCAGGTAAGCCAAAATGGCAGCCTGGTATTCCGGCATTTCCTCAATCAACTTTTTAAACTGTTCTTGTGCCTGCGGAAGCACTAACAATGCGATTAGACCCAGACTACTGATTATCAGCACATAGCCGATCAGGATGGCTGCCCAACGGGGCAATTTCTTGTCCTCAAGGGTACGGACCACCGGCTCACCCAGATAGGCGGCAATAAAAGCCAGTAGAAACGGGGTGAGAATGGGTGATAGAAGGTAGACGATTGCACCAAATACAAGTGCAGCAGCGGTCCAGACAAGCGGGTAGCGGTGAAAAGTCGTATCAGCGTTCATAGTCATTTCAGGGGTGTGGCTTGGGGAAATACAATTTTCTGGCTTAAGCAGTGCCAACACGTTGCCGGTGTCTGTACTATCGATAGATTGGCAGGCGGGGAAGCATTTTCAAAAAGATACTGCGTTGACATTATAATGTCGATGAACGATCCCGCATCTATAAAGTAGTGTCAGTGCCGGGAAAACCAAGCTACCGACGCTTAACGCCATGATTGTAGTGGCTCGAGTCCAAGAAGCAGCCAGGGAACTACGGTGATCGCTAATGAGATTAAGGCGTTGGATCACTGCAAGCCCGGCGAGTCGGGAGGCTACGGCTCCTGCCAATGTAAAAGCAGCAATAGCAATACCTGCTATGGTGGGGGAGTATTTGCCAATCTCTTTTAACAGGAAAGGTAGCCGTGTAGGCGGCAAGTAGATTATAGCCATGGTGAAAAAAACCAATGCACCTATTTTGAGACAAATCCCCCAGTCAAGCGACGGTTTGGCTGATTGCGCCTCCTCGGCAGGTGTGATGTCTTGATCCAGATTACGCCATGCAAAAAAGCCATCGGGTAACGTAAGCAAGTACAGCGCCTACGCACCACGCCATGAAAATTCTGCTAATACGCCACCGAGTATCAGAAAGATAACGCCTCTCATGCTCATCACCGCTGCCCGTTTGCCCATGAATTTAATGCGTGCCTGACCCGTCCAGTAGTCAGCATAGTGGTAACTGTCACGGTGCCCGCTACGCCAATACCCAGTACTATGCGTCCGATCAGTAGTTCCGTCATGCCATCGGCAATCAGGCCAGATGCACCTCCCAAGGCATAAAGAACCAATGGAACCAATCAGCATTTTCTTACGCCCGATACGTTCCGCCAAAAGGTCGATAATGGCGGCAGTGAGAACAATAGCTAACGATGGCAAGCTCAGTAGCAGACCGAGCAAGGATTCGATACGCGGCACATCCGCAATTGTAACTGCCAAACCCGGCAACGCTGGCGCAATAGTAATATTGGCCATTATTGTAAGGTTTGAAATAGTCAGAACTGTAAGTGTAATGATGAGCGCTGGTTCCTGACCGACGTCTTGCTGTGGATTATTTTCCATAAATGTAGTCTTCCTGGAAAATTGATGATCGGAAACAGGTATGCTGAGGCTCGGTACCTTGCGCTCGTGAACTGCGGAATGCGCAAGATGATTTACAGCAAAGCTTTTAGATAGTGTCTTGTGTAAGACGACTTGCATTTAGCAATGAGTTCAGGCGGACCACTGGTGATAATTTTGTAGCCGCCGTCGCAACCCTCGGGGCCCATATCGATAACCCAGTCGGCAGTTTTATAACATCCAGATTGTGCTCAATGACAAGGACGGTATCTAAGCATACACATCAGGCAAAAAGTGCTTCTCTACTTTTATGGGCGTCCATACTTCCTTACTGCCTAGATGCCTGGATGGCCATTGCTGCTTAGAGTCTCACATGAAATCAATGTGAAACATGTGCCTTGAGCACCCAACTGAAGACGCTTCCGTAATTTTGCAAGAGGCATTTCAATGATTGACCTGACGGAGCCTTTATTGTATACATATAATGTACACTAGCATTGCACGGCTGTTGCCGACAGCATCAGGATAGCTTGTCTGCAGGCTGTCCAGTCTTAACATTTTCCAGATCATCAATTGCGTGGAAGCAGCTCATTATGTTGGAACCTGATATGCAGACATTGTTAGGTCAGCACCGAGCAGGGTATGTCTTGTCTCAAGACCTCTACTCCAACGGGTCGGCGTTCGGGCTTGAGCTTCTCAGTAATTCCTACCCTCATTACTTACTCGACATACCTGCGCGCGAGATTCCCTCGCCTGGCGATTTCTGTACGCACCAGGTGGGACAGTACTCGCTTGTTATTGCTAGAGATTCAGACAGCCAGATCTGTGCATTTCATAATGTGTCCAGGCATAAGCTTCCACTGGTTCGAGTGTTTTGATGAGCAATCTGGATAACGAGCGCTACTTTTCATCGTTTGACGAATCTGCCGTTTGGGATGATTCAGAGGCACTGGTGTGCACTTCAGTAGTTCCTGAAGCACCTGATGTGGCGACATTCAGCTTTTCGTCCCCCTCAGGCGGCTGGTTCAAATTCAAGCCAGGCCAATTCATACAGCTTGAACTGCCGACGCCTCAGGGTACCTTGCAGAGGGTCTATACGATATCCTCCTCACCCTCCCGGCCACTATCTCTATCGGTGACCATCAAAGCCCAGCCGAACAGTGTAGGAGGGCGATGGATGCTGGATCATTTTAGAGCGGGCATGACGCTAAAAGCCCAAGGGCCCAATGGGCTGTTTGTTTTACCGGACGAGCGCCCTGGCAAATATCTGTTTATCTCCGCAGGCTCTGGAATCACCCCATCACTGGCCATGACGACTTACCTCTTTGATGTGGGTAAATCTCCGGATATTTGTTTCGTACACTGTGCGCAGCGCCCCTCACATATCATCGCTCGACGTCAGGTTGAAAGCATGGCGTCACGCGAGCCACAGATCAAGTTGCATTATCTTGTCGAAGAGGATGACCCGTTTATGGTCTGGGCGGGTTACCGTGGCCGCTTAACACAAATCATGCTGGCTATCATGGCACCTGATTACGTTGAGCGAGAAGTGTTTTGCTGTGGTCCTGAGCCTTTTATGCAAGCAGTCCGGGATATGCTGTACGCATTAGGCTTTGACATGAATCACTACCAGCAGGAGAGCTTTGGCGTGGTTGTGGCTGAAGCTTCCGATGAAGTCGATTTGAACGATACGGTGCCCGATGACGCGATAAGCTCTCAACTGGTATTCGCTCGTTCTGCGGTAACCACTGAATGTTTACAAACCGACACTGTTCTTGCTGTTGCGAAGGCATCGGGACTTAACATTGCTTCGGGTTGTACGATGGGAATTTGTGGCACGTGCAAAGTCAAGAAAACCGCTGGTGAAGTGCATATGGTTCACAACGGCGGCATTAGTGCAGCCGATATCGAGCAGGGCTACATACTCGCCTGTTGCTCACATCCTATGGGCAACGTAGAAATTGATGTGTAGCGAGTCATTCGAAATTCGCATAGCAGATACCAGGCGCTTTACCACTGTTTCCCGGTTGGGGATTGGGTTTTCAAATAGCATAGAGCGCCCAATACGATAATCAAGTCATTGCAGGTTTAGTGGGTTTTGCCTCTCACGGTTTACCGGATTGGCCACCAGTTTGCTGGAAAAACTTATGGCCATTGTGTTCGTCCCAATGTCCCACAAGCTTGCCATCGTCAAAACGCTAGATGTCAATGCTCGTCAATACAATGTCCTTACCTGCGGGTGGAATACATATAAAGCCGATTTATACGGTTTGCATACACTGTGTATATCGAGTAAGCTCTGCGATCATTGTATAGAACTCGAATAATGAAACTGAATCGCAAAGAAGTAGCCTGCATCGACCTCAAACGGCGGGTGCTGACACTCCAGTTGCAACCGGGGCAGGTATTGGATGAAGTCGCTCTGAGCGATCAGTATGAGCTATCGCGAACGCCGCTGCGAGAGGTCCTGCAACGGCTGGCAGGTGAGGGGTATCTAAGCCTCGCAGCTAACCGTGGCGCGTCGGTATCCTCCATGGATCTTGCAACCATGCGCAATTTCTTTCAGAGTGCGCCACTGATTTACGCTGCTATCGCACGACTTGCGACTGAACAGGCCACACCTGCTCAGATAGTGACGTTAAAAAAAATCCAGCAGCGCTTTGCCAAATCCCTGGATAAGCGTGCAAAGGCAGATATGTCCATGCTGAATCACAGCTTTCATGAACAGCTTGGACTAATGGCAGATACACCCTACTTGTCTCCAAGCCTTGGCCGCTTACTGATAGACCATACCCGCATGAGTCATCGCTTTTATCGAACGCACGCCTCCACACTGAATCAGAAAAAATCAAAGCAAAATCGCAGAGTTGCGAGTTCGTCGAATCATCGCGTCGTCGAGGCCAGTGCACAGCACGATGCCATGATTGCTGCTATCGAGAATCGGCAGCCAGCAGTCACCGTTGAGCTAACCATCGCTCACTGGGAGTTGTCACGATCACAAATGGACCAATATGTCATGCCCGATGCATTGCCGATGGACGGCATTGATGCACTGGCGGAGCAGCAATAGTATGAAATTCGAAGGTGTTTACACACCGTTGGTCACGCCGTACAACGATCAATTTGAGCTGCAAGAGGATAAGCTAGCCCAGATTATCGAGATGTTGATTGGCGCAGGTGTGCACGGACTGATCGTCGCGGGTACCACTGGCGAGTACTACGCCCAGACTGCCGATGAGCGTGTTGCGCTGATGAAGCTTGCTGCCAAAATCATAGCGGGGCGTGTTCCGCTTGTCATAGGCACGGGCGCTATTCGTACCGAAGACAGTATTTTTTTTGCCAAGGCGGCAAAAGATGCCGGTGCTGATGCACTGCTTGTTGCAACCCCTCCTTATGCATACCCGACATCGCGAGAAATTGCGCTGCATGCTCTGGCCATCGATCGTGCCGTCAACATGCCAGCCATGCTGTACAACTACCCTGGCCGCATGTGTGTGAACATGGATGAAGAGACACTGGATCGCCTTGGCAAGAGTCCAAATTTTTGTGCCATCAAGGAAAGCTCTGGCAGTCCGGATCGACTGCATATGCTGGCACGCGACTACCCCCATATACAATTGTCCTGTGGAATGGATGATCAGGCGTTGGAGTTTTTTGCGTGGGGTGCACGCTCCTGGGTCTGCGCCGGGTCAAACTTTGCGCTAGAGGCGCATCTGGCTCTGTATAGAGCTTGCGCTGTCGATGGTGATTTCAACCGTGGCAGACGCATCATGTCCGCTATGCTGCCACTCATGCGCGTACTGGAGCAGGGTGGGAAATTTGTTCAATGTATCAAGCACGGCGTAACTCTGCGCGGCATTGACACCGGCCCTCCGCGCATGCCCTTGCAACCTTTGAACATCGACGATAAACGCCAGCTGGCGACAGTTGTAAAAACTATGAACACGACAATTCAGCATATCGAACAGGAGAGTGCGGCATCAGTGAATTGTTGACGCATGAAGAATATGTAGCCATTGCAGCTGCATTGGATTTACCAAAAGCGGCATTCATTGATGGTCGGTACCAGGCGGGTCGTGGCCAACGACCGCCTACCATCAATCCTGCAAGCGGAGAGCCGTTGTGTGAGATAGCCGGCTGTAACGCGGATGATGTTGATGTCGCTGTGAGCAAAGCTTGTGATGCGTTTGAGCAAGGGCATTGGGCAAAGCAACACCCAACGGATCGCAAGGCTGTGCTTATCCGCTTGTCCAGGTTGCTACATCGAAACCGACGGGAGCTGGCAGTTATGGAATCACTGGACAGCGGTAAGCCGATCCGTGATTGCGAGCTTGTGGATATCCCTGAAACCATTCACACACTGCAATGGCACGCAGAGATGGCAGACAAGCTTTACGATCAGACAGCCCCAAAGGGTGATGATGTCATGGCCATGATTGTTCGCGAGCCTATTGGCGTCGTAGCAGCGGTATTGCCGTGGAATTTCCCACTACTCATGATGGCATGGAAAATCGCACCAGCACTGGCGTGTGGAAACTCGGTCATTGTAAAGCCTGTGCGCATGATCAGTACACCTAATTGAAAGCAATCTGGATTGATCTTTCCGATCCTGCCAATGGAGACACGTTCGCATGAGTGAAGCAAGCAGTGAAATGCCGGTTGGCCGTACACGTCGTGGTGGACGAGCGGCATTGCGTAAACAACGCTCTAAACGCAGCGACTCGATGCTACCGGCTTTAAAGCGACAACTGCCGCTGGTAGAACCCATGTCAGCAGAACAGATCGAGAAAATCGACAACGCCTCATTGTCTATTCTTGAAGAGGTCGGTGTTATATTCCGTGATGATCAGGCAATCGAAGACTGGAAATCGGTTGGAGCTGATATTCGCGATGGTGATCGAGTGCATCTGGATCGCGAGATGGTTCGCGAGCTGATCAAAAGTATCCCGTCCACATTTACCTACCATGCGCGAAATACGGACAACAACCTACCGTTCGGCAAGGAGCACAGTATTTTCGTACCCATGACCGGTGCACCCTATTTACGTGATCTGGATGACAAGCGTCGTGGTCCGACGCTTGCTGATCTGGCAGATTTTCACAAGCTCGCACACATGTTGCCTGCCCTGCATTCCAGCGCGCATCATATCGTTGAGCCAATGGATCATCCTGTCTCACACAGACACCTGCGCATTACGCATTCATCCATGAAGTACTCCGACAAGGTATTCATGGGCATGACTACCTCTGGAAAGAATGCCGAAGACGTTCTGGATATGTGCGCCATCATGTTCGGTGAGGAATTCATGGAAACGCATCCAGTGGTTACAGGCAACTGCAACGGTAACTCGCCACTGGTCTGGGATGAAACCATGTTGTCTGCCATGCGTGCCTTCAATCGACGCAACCAACCTGTGCTGGTGTCCCCGTTTGTATTGGGCGGTGCTAACACGCCTGCATCTACGGCACCTGCGGTCGCTCAACTCAATGCTGAAGCTCTGGCGGGGCTTGCGTACACGCAAGTCATTCGCAAGGGCTGCCCGGCTATCTATGGTCATTACTTATCGACGGTGTCAATGGCTTCGGGTGCACCCATGGCAGGCACACCGGAAATCAGTTTGATGAATTACATGATTGGACAAATGGCACGCTACTATGATGTACCGTGGCGAACATCCAATACTCTGGGTGGCGCAAAAACCCTGGATGCGCAAGCGGGCTATGAAAGCGCCACGACCTTGATGGCTGTATTGCACTCGGGAGCCAATTACATCTGGCATTCTGCGGGTTGGAATGAGGCAGGCATGCACTGCTCTATGGCGAAGTTTGTTGTCGATGCTCAGCAAGTTGCAATGGGCTATCGTATGGCAGAAGGTATCCGCTGGGATGACTTCGATGAAGCTTTGGCAGCGGTGCGTGACATTGGACCGGGCGGTCACTACCTGGGACACGCGCACACGCTGGCCAAGTTCCAGGATGCGTTTTTTATGCCGAAGCTGTTCGACAACAACTCATACGAACAATGGGTAGCGGATGGTAGTCAGGAGATAACCGAGCGATCATTAAAGGAGGCGCGGGCATTGCTAGATGCCTACGAAGAACCCAAACTTGATATCGCTGTGGAGGAGGCATTGCAAGACTACATTGCCCGCCGCGAACGTGAAATACCCTCAGCGGATTCGTTAAACCAGGACTACTGAGCCTACGTGAAAGTCTCGCAATTGCCGGTGGACCCGGGGCCTGCGGCATGGAATGAAATATTGGATCCTGCGCCGGACAGCCCTTGTCTGGACGAGCATCGCACGGCCGACTGGATAATCATCGGCGCAGGATTTGCTGGATTATCCGCAGCAAGCCGACTCAGCAAACTCTGCCCCGGACAACGTATTGTTATCCTGGAAGCCTCCCGTATAGCCCACGGACCGGCTGGACGTAACAGTGGCTTCATGATCGACGTACCCCATGACCTGTCATCAAGCGACTACGGTGGTGACACTGAAAAAGATCGGCGAGAGATACGAATGAACCGTGCAGGAATTGCCTATGCAATGCAACTGTGTGAGCAGTTTGGAGCCGCTAAGGAGACCATGACACTCAGCGGTAAAGTCAATGGCGCCATCACTGATCGAGGCGTACAGCACAACAAGGCTTACGCACAACACCTGGATAAACTGGAGGAGCCCTACACGCGACTTGATGCCTCCGAGATGCAGCAGCTGACAGGTACACAATGCTATGTCGATGGTTTGTATACCCCGGGAACTGCGATGATACAACCCGCTTTGTATATTCGCGCTCTAGCCGCTGGCATCGAGTCAGACCGGGTTCGTCTTCACGAGGATTCCCCTGTAATGCAACTCAGCCGTCAGGGTACATCCTGGCAAGCATTGACAAAGCGTGGATCAGTAACAGCGCCGAAGGTGATTTTATGTGTGAATGGTCATTTGCAGAGTTTCGGTTTTCTCAAGCGACAACTTATGCACGTGTTTACCTATGCATCCATGACGCGCCAGATGTCGCCAGATGAAATTACCAACCTGGGCGGTAAGTCAGTCTGGGGGGTAACACCTGCCGACCCGCTGGGAACAACCGTGAGGCGTGTTTCAGGAACGGGGGGTGATCGCATCATCATTCGAAATCGGGCCACGTTTGATCCATCAATGCAAGTGAATGAGAAGCGCTTGAAAGATGTTGCTCGTACGCATGATCAATCGTTCCATTTTCGATTTCCAATGTTGCCAAAGCTTGACATGGAGTATCGATGGGGCGGTCGCTTGTGTCTTACTCGTAATAGCGTGCCCGTCTTCGGCGAAATTGAAAACGGTCTGTACAGCGCCTGTTGTCAAAACGGCCTGGGCACTGTCAAAGGCACGATATCAGGCAAACTGGCTGCAGAGCTTGCCTGTGGTGTGTCCTCTGAGCTACTTGATGACGTACAAAAATCTGCCGAGCCAACCAGACTACCGCCTGAACCTGTTGCTTCTATCGGGGCAACAGCGGTATTGCGATGGGGAGAATTTCGTGCAGGTAAAGAACTATAAGCTTTTGAGATTCAAGGCCCGAATAACACGACCTTATGCAGAAGGCGGAACAGAACAGATAACATAGTACTTTCGTACATATGTTTCCACAATCGGCTGGGTTATCGGCTGGGTTATTCATTGAATTAACGCGAGACATAACCCGCGCACAATCCATGATTTTTACGCGCCTGATGGACGGGTTTCAATATTCGGTGGGGCGGCTATCTCATAACATTAGCCGGTACCATACGGCTTGAAAATAATAACTCGACAACTATCATTTGGGCGGGCTGCTTCTGGAGGCCTGATGGAAATTCATCTTGCTTTGCACTTGTAGATAATACATTATGGGTTCACAGGGCGTAACATTGGGGTGTAGGGTATGGCCGTAAAACCCCCATTCACAGATATTGTTATCCCGAGAGCCTCATCAGGGTTCTATGAAGGTTACAGCTTGCCGATTGCTCTTAACCTTTCTGGTGACATCGGCGGACTCCGGCATTCTTGTAATGAACACCATCATGTCAGGTGGCAATCAAGACACGGGGATAAAACATCGTATAATCTGGGGCGTCTTGCTGACGCTGGTTATAGGAGCGTTGCTCATTGCCGGCGGCGGTGGGCTGGAAGCTCTGAAGAACGCCATGATTATTGCAGCCTTGCCTTTTACCATGATCATGGTCCCGATGGTTGTCTCATTGACCAAGGCGCTTTTCATGGATAGCGCGCGCGAGCGTCATGGGGTGATAAGCGCAGAATTTCAGACCAGTCAAGACACTCCAGACATAACTAGACCGACAGATCCATGCAACATAAATTTCCTATAGATGGCTCTGCTGATGCGCTGTGGATGGCTACTGCGCCAGTGGCCCCCGTGACTGCTCCACTAACAGGATCCGTTAGTACAGATGTGGCTGTCGTGGGTGGTGGATTGACAGGTCTGAACGCAGCACTTGAATTATCGCTTCGCGGTATGTCGGTAACCGTTCTGGATGCTGCTTCTATCGGCTTTGGTGCATCCGGCCGAGCGGGTGGGCAAGTCAATCTGGGGCTCAATGCCGGACCTGCTCAATTACTGCAACGCTACGGGGACAAACAGGGTCAACGCTTGATCGAGTTGGTACTCGACACGCCTGATAGCGTGTTCAATTTAATTAATAAGCACGGGCTGCAATGCGATGCCGTACAGAACGGCTGGGTGCAAGCAGCGGCCAATGACACGATCTGGCGTTCGCAGCATACGATGGCCGATGATTACAACACGCATCGCAACATGCTGAGCATCCTCGACGCCAGTGAGCTTGCCGAGCTCAGCGGGGCACATGGCTATGCTGGTGGATTATTCTGTGCGTCGGCAGGCTCTGTCCAGCCGTTGGCCTATACTCGCGAGCTGGCTCGTGTCGCACTTGAGCAAGGTGCCGGGATTCACAATGACAGCGCTGTTACCGGCATCGATCAGATCGAGGGCCGATGGAGACTGGTCACAGAAAATGGCGAGGTTAACGCAGACAAAGTATTGATCTGTACCAATGGCTACACGCAGCCGCAAGCCAAAGGGCCACTTAAAGGCTTGTCTGCAACCGTCATACCTGTGCGAAGCGTGCTTGCGGCAACTGCGCCATTGTCAGATAATTTACGCAAGTCAATCTTGCCGAATGAGGTGACATTTGTCGACAAGCGCCGGTTGATTCTCTACATGCGCTACGACCGTGATGGCAGATTGTGTGTAGGCGATCATGGCCCTACACGAGACGGTTTCCGGATGAGTGATTTCGATGCTGTCAAACAGCGTGCGCTAAAAGTGTTTCCTCAGCTTGAAGGTATCGATTGGGACTACCACTGGGGCGGTCGCCTTGCAATGACGAAATCCGGTCTGCCTTTCATGCATGAAGTGGCCCCTGGACTGATCGCTGGCATGGGCTTCAACGGACGTGGTGTAGGCATGGGCACGATGATGGGACGCGAGCTGGCACGCTATGTCATCAGCGCCGATAAAGACAGCACAGGTTTTCCATTGTCGAGTCCCAAAACATTTGCTATGCATCGCTTTCATCGAGCGGGTGTCAATATGGCCGTCAAGTGGTTTGCTCTGCAGGATCATCTGGATCGATATCGTTAGGACTCGTGAAACAAATCGACGAGAATTAGTGCAGCGCTATTAAGGGTTCGTGCAATAGTTTTTTGTTTCACCAGCCCTGGGATCATGCTTCGTTGTTATTTTCGTTGGACATGTAAACTGCGGTCCGTTCGATGTATTGGCACAGTATCCAAGCCGACCGCGATAGTGGGCGTGAATTGTCTGATGTGCTTCGCGGCATTGCATCCTTCGTCGTCGCTATATAGACCCTCGCTGGGAAGTCATTAAGCGGTCTATTTAGCTAATGCGATCCGCATCTAGCAGTCTATCAAGCTAATGCAATCCGCATCCCGTCATCACCGACAATCAAGCGACCATTCCAATGAGGTTTCACTGCTGCTAGCCAGTCTGACTCTGTGAAAGCAGGATCATCTGAGGGAATCAGATGATTAAGTGCTAACGCACCCACATTGGCCGCAGCAGCAATCTTTGCCGCATCGGATGCTAGTGTATGGGAGCGTAGCCAGTGTTTCATTAGCCGATCATCGCCATTGCCAATGCGTGCCAGCAGTGGACCAAGCGCTGCTTCGAGCATCGCTTCGTGAATTAGCAAATCGGCATCTTTGGCAAATTCTGCAAGCGCTGGAAAGTAGGCTGTGTCACTTGAGAAGACAACGTGGCGGTCAGCGGATTTGAAGGACAGCGCAAAGCAATCTACCAGGGGCGGATGTTTAACCCGCATGGCACTAACGCTAATGCCGTCAAGATCAGTGACATGCCCATCATCCAATGGTTTGATTTGCACGAGAGAACTCAGATCGGGGCGCCCTTCGTCTTCAATCCGCAGATCAATATCAGCCTGCATCGAACTCAGGAAACCTGTCCAGTATGTATCAAGGCCATCAGGTCCCCAGATGGTGACCTTACTGTTAAGCCCGGCGGTCCACGCTGTGTGCAGCATGGGACCGAGCTCAAGGTAGTGATCAGAATGCAGGTGTGTGATAAAAACATCACTCAGCATCTTCAACTGAACATCCTGTTTCGTTAGTGAGCGCGTCACCCCCAGGCCGCAATCCACCACTATCTGGCGTCCGCTCATGCGTAGCAGGCTGGAACTGGGCATTGTAGAGCCTGGGCGGATAGCAGGACCACCCTTGGTTCCCAGTAGAATCACTTCATCGAGCACGATAATTCTCCTTTAAGCAGCAGCCAGACCCTTGTCGAGCGCGGATAATATGACGTCAATATCGTCCTCAGTCACGATCAGAGGCGGAGACAAGATGATATTTGGACCTGACACACGAATCATGGCACCGCTTTGATATGCCATTTCCTGAACGCGATTACCAGCCGCTTTATCGACGGGTTGTTTCGTGGCACGATCTGCAACCAGCTCTATCGCGGACATCAATCCATGACCACCACGTACATCGCCTATAACATTATGTTTATGCTGCAGCGCTAACAGTCCATCATGCAGTTGCTGTCCACGTGCGGCTGCATTCACAGGCACATCCAGACGAAGCGTCTCTGTCAGGCAGGCCAGGGCGGCAGCGGCTCCGACCGGATGTCCAGAGTACGTATATCCGGAGCCGATCATGCCACCGGCGCTGCGATCCTGTTCAAACACGTCGGCAACACCTTCGGCGATCATCGCCGCACCGAATGGAAAGTAGCCATTGGTGATGGCCTTGGCGGTTGCCATCAGGTCCGGTTTGACGTTCCAATGTCGAGAACCTGACCAGCTGCCAGTGCGCCCGAATGCCGTGATGACCTCATCAGCAATCAGTAGAATGCCATGTCTTGAACACAGTTCGCGCACTCCGGGCATAAAGCTTTCATGAGGTGGAATGACACCCCCGGCTCCCAGTACGGGTTCCATGATGAAGGCGGCGATTGTGCTCGGTCCCTGAAAGTTGATTTCATCGTCGATTGCACTCAGACACAACTGCGCCAGTCTTTCAGGATCGGTTTCGTTGAATGGGTTGCGGTAAGTGTACGGTGAGGGCGTATGGAAGCAACCGGGCATCAATGGTTCGTATTGTGTTCGGAAGTTGGCATTGCCATTGATGGACGCGCCACCGGTATGAGTACCGTGATAACCCTTTTTCAAAGACAGGTATTTCACGCGTCCGGACTCACCACGTAGCTTGTGATATTGGCGAGCCAGTCTCAGGCAGATCTCGATGCTATCTGATCCACCAGATGTAAAGAACGCACGCGTTAAGCCGTCTGGCGCAAAAAAATCGCCGAGCATGCAACTCAATTCTATAACCTTGTCATTGGTGGTGCCACGAAACGTTGAGTAATAGGGAAGCTCGTCTAACTGCATTGCTATGGCGGCCTTGACAGGTTCGCAGGAGTAACCAAGGTTGACGTTCCACAGGCCGCCCACGGCATCCACTACATTGTGCCCATCGACATCACGAATACACACACCTTCGGCACCCACAATAATGCTCGGCGGGTTGGCTTGCATATCAGCCGGATGAGCCATGGGATGCCAGACGAGGCGGGCATTATTCTCTTTAAGAAAATTGTCATTCTTCACTGTAACTGTCTCCGGGCTGCGCATTTAATTTCGTCGTGAAGGGGTGAGCTTGGAAGTGTGAGCTTGGAAGGATGGGCGTGACAGGGTGCGGAACACTACGCACTAATCGTAGTCACCGGTAAGACTCCGCCCAAAGCTTTAGTTATTTCCATGGAGGCGTTACGCAAACCCACTTCAATTTTACGCTCCAGGCTCTGATCGAGCCGTGTTGCCACAGCGGCGATGGCAATTGCACCAACCGGCTCACCTGCCGACCCGAAGATGACAGAGGCCGTGCCAATCACATCGTCTTCGAAGGTACGTTCCGATCGCGCAAACCCATTAGAGCGAGTGACTTCAAAACGCTTTTCCAGCTCCTTGCGAGTAGTTGGTGTGGCGTCGGTGTATGCCTTTAAGCGGTTTTTTGACAGCATCTGTTTTTGCAGCTCTTCAGATGCATACGCGGCAATAACGATGCCAGTGGCCGTGGCGTGAACGGGCAGTTGCGCGGCGGGGTCGACAAAGACGCGTAAAGCGCGATCTGGCTCACTGATCAGTGTTGTTAGCAGACTGGAGCCGGAAACAAGCGTGGCATGGGCAGTCTCGCCGGTGTCAGCAACCAGTTGATCCAGATGAGGTTTAATCACTGTTTGCACAGGAAAGCTCTGTTCACGAATACGAGCCAGATTGATCGGTGCCAGCCCGAGCCGGTACTTTCGCGACATGGGATCCTGTTCGACAAAGCCGTTATTCTCTAGCGAATTGAGGCACCTGAGTGTTGTGGTCTTGTCGTAGCCCGCTAAACGAGAGAGTTCACTAAGACCGATCTCGGCGTTTTGCGTAGAAAAAAAACGCAGTAAAGCCAATGCTTTATCCACGGTACCCATTAAGGATTTAGACATTATTCTCAGTAGGTCTCAAGTTCAACCGTTTCCTGGTTGTAAGCCAAGAGCACGACAGGCGATCGTCAAGTGCATGAAACTCTTGACAGGCGTCTCTGCTCAAGTCAAGCTATTCGCTTAACCGGTCACAATAATGAACCGATTGCGAACACGAGTCAAGACAATGGAGAGAGAGAAACTGCAGATGACTACTTTAAAAAAAAGCGCGCTGCTTGCCTGTGCCACTGTTGCATTACTAGCAGCACCGCTTGTCGCGGTTGCTGAATACCCTGAAAAGCCTGTTTCATTCGTCGTACCCTGGCCACCGGGTGATCTTGAAGATGTGATCACCAGGATGATCGCGGATGATTTCCAGGAGAAATATGGAGTCCCTGCTGCCGTAGTTAACAAGCCAGGCGGCGGCGGCGGTCCCTTTCCCGGTGCAGTAGAAGTTGCCAACGCTCCAGCCGACGGTTATACGATCGGCTCTTTTATTGTGGCAGTACCGGTGGTAGGCCCTAACATCGGTATTCCGGAGCTTGCACCCAATCCGTTTGAACCACTGGGTTCATTCCTGACCTATCCGTTTGTCATTGTCGCTGGTAAAGATGCGCCATATGACGACATCGATGGTCTCGCTGCTCACGCGCAGGAAAATGATGTTGTGCTTGGGCATTTTGGTGCTCCGTTGATTCCAACCAAAGTGACGTTTGCGCTTGCTAAAGCCAAAGGCTACTCCTATTCAGCCGAAGCGGCATTTGACATGCTGGATTGCAACTCACTGGCTTCGGGTGATGTTGACGTCATGAATACAACCTTGCAACTGGTGTTGCCTTGTATTGATGATGTCAAGGTGCTTGCCTCTGTTGGCGAGGATCGCATCAGCCTGACACCAGAGACACCTACGGTTGGCGAAGTTGCGCCAGAGCTGGGCATGTCATTGTGGAATGGATTATTTGTTCACAAGGACACACCGGCAGATGTTCGCGAGAAAATTATCGAAGTTGCGAAGGCCACTGTTATGTCGGAACGGGCACAGAAGCTGGCATCGGAAACAGGTGCGCTGGTTTACTGGCAAGACGCTGAAGAAACAACAGCTCGCATCGCAGAGGATACTGCAACGTTGAACGCTATCGACGAATCATTGCAGTAGAGCTACATTTGCTGATCGTTTTTTCTGATCTGAATTCAGCGCCGAACCTTTTCGGTGCATCTTTATCCCGGAAGTCTGCGCAACCGTAGGCCCCTGGGGTTTATATAAAACGCCATGTTGAGTTGTTACGGCAAAAAGGCTGAATCATGTCCAGAAAAAAAGGAATGCAAGAGCTATTCAAACGTCACCGCCGACCTGGGGATATCGTATTTGCCTGGTTTTTCTTTGCGGTGGCCGCATTTCTTTTTTCACAACTCGGGACACAATCTCCATGGAAGTCTGAGGCCAGCGTATTTTCACAGCCAGCCTTCTGGCCAACAGTCTCTGTCGGGTTGATGGTGGTGTTTGCAGCCTTGCATCTACTCTCTTCAGCATTGTCGCAACGTTTGGCTGGGCGACTGTCCGAGCTAGGGTTCTGGCTGCGTTCGGCTGAGTATGCGCTGTGGTTCATGGCCTATGTATTCATGGTTCCATGGGCAGGTTATTTGCCAACAACGATTTTATTCGGTGTCGGTTTGGCCCTGCGCGCTGGCTACCATAGCAAGCGAATGATAATTAGTGTGGTGTTTTTGTCGATAGCTATCGTGGTAGTTTTCAAATCTTTCCTGCAAGTGAAGATTCCGGGAGGTGAAATCTACCAGTACCTGCCGGGTACATTGCGTTCATTCATGTTGACCTACCTGTAACCGCCGTGGAGATTTTCTTTTCTGCAGTCAATCTGCTTTTGGACTGGCAAGTCTTGTTGGCTTTGCTGGTCGGTTCGATCGGCGGTGTCATAATTGGTGCCATTCCTGGCGTTGGTGCAGCAGTTGCCATCGCAATCCTGTTGCCCGCAACGTTTGCAATGCCACCACTGGTTGGCTTGACGATGCTGCTTGGTATTTACGGTTCTTCGATGTACGGCGGTGCCTTGCCAGCAGTTTTGATCAATACGCCGGGTACAGCGGTTAATGCGCTGACTACCTATGATGGTTACCCGATGACAAAAAACGGTGAAGCAAAACGCGCGGTGGCGTTGTCCTATTCAGCCTCTTTTGTCGGTGGAGTCATTTCGATTCTGTGCCTGATAATGCTCTCACCCGTACTCGCGCGGGTGGCACCGATGTTTGGTTCACGTGAGATTTTTCTGGCAGCTTTGCTTGGTATCGTCCTGGTGGTATTGGCGCATCGCGGCCAGGTGTTTGCCGCCGGCATGCTGGCCTCGTTTGGTATCTTCCTGCAGATGGTCGGACTCGAGCCGGTTACCTATTCCAAGCGCTTCACATTCGACCAGACCTGGTTGACCTCCGGTGTTGATCTAATCGTTGTGGTGCTGGGATTGTTTGCCTTGAGCCAGGCCTTTTTACTATTAACCGAGAAAGACAACGCGCCCGAAATGAAGCCGTTAGAAGGCTCTTTGCTGGCAGGACTGAAAGAGCTGTGGTTGTACAAGCGAGTGGCATCTGTGTCCGCAGGTTTTGGGGTATTGATGGGTATGATTCCTGGAGTTGGCGAGTTTACGGCGCAATTCATGGCTTATACCTATGCGCAAAAAACGTCAAAGACGCCCGAACTGTTTGGCAAGGGATCACCCGAGGGGCTGATTGCCTCGGAGGCTGCAAACAATGCAGTGCCTGCTGCGGCAATGATACCGCTACTGGCGCTGGGAATTCCTGGCGAGGCACTGACGGCGATGATGCTGTCGGTGTTTTATGTGCACAACGTCATTCCGGGACCCCAGTTGTTCCAGGGGCAGATGGATTTTGTCATGGCCTTATACCTGGCACTGTTGATTTTGAACTTCATCGTGCTGTGTTTTCTTCTGGTATCGACCAATGCACTGACGCGCATCATCGAACTACCAACCCGCCTGATAGGACTGGCCATACTGCTGCTCAGTTTTGTGGGCGTATATTCACTACGCAACTCTATTACAGACTGTGCCATGGCTGCAGGCTTTGGTGTTTTTGGTGTCATTCTCAAAAGACTGCAACTGCCGATTGTCCCGATCATTCTGGGCATGGTTCTGGGAGGCATCATGGAGGTCAAGTTGCGTTCTGCGATGCCGCGATTGAAAACGCCACTCGACATGATTGAACGGCCCATTGCCATGGTGCTGTTTGCCTTGATTCTTATTGTCCTGGCCCTGCACATACGGACATTCTTTCTCCGTCAGTCTGAAAGAAAACGAACGGTAGAACTAAATAACTGATGATGATCACTCAGGCGCACATCGACGCGCAACGCCAGGTAGCTGTGGTTGCTGGAGAGCTGCTTATTGATGGTAAGCATGAACCGGCTGTATCGGGTGAACAACTCAATGTTGTATCCCCCATCGACGGCACGCTCTTGACCACGATTGCCGCAGGCAGTGATATGGATGTAGATCGTGCGGTGAAAGCTGCACGGGTAGCTTTTGACGATGGTCGCTGGTCAGGGCTGGCGGCAGTGGCTCGCGGCAAGCTTCTTCAACGCATCGCTGACGCCATTGACACAGAAGCGCTATCACTGGCGGTGTTGGGTGTGCGTGACAACGGCACTGAAATATCCATGGCCATCAAGGCTGAGCCGGGCAGCGCGGCTGCTACGTTTCGTTACTACGGGGAGTTGTGTGGCAAGGAGTATGGTGAGATTGCGCCTACAGCACCCGGTTCACTCGGGCTGATTCATCATGAGCCCATTGGCGTGGTGGGTGCTATCGTGCCGTGGAATTTTCCCTTGATGATTGGTGCCTGGAAAATCGCGGCCGCATTAGCTGCTGGCAATACCGTCGTTCTCAAACCCGCAGAAGTCGCCTCATTGTCATTGCTGCGGCTGGTGGAAATTTGTCACGAAGCCGGTCTGCCCAATGGTGTTCTGAATGTTGTAACCGGTACCGGCATTACTGCAGGTGCTGCGTTGGGCAAGCATCCCGATGTCGATGTGCTGGTTTTCACAGGCTCTGGTGGTGTGGGTAGACAGCTGATGATTTATGCCGCCGAATCCAATCTGAAGCGGGTCTACCTGGAACTGGGAGGCAAGTCTCCCAGCGTGGTCTTTGCCGATGCTGGAGATCTGGACAAGGTTGCAGCAACGATTGTCGGTGGTATTTTCAGAGACAGCGGTCAGGTCTGTATAGCCAATTCAAGGCTATTGGTTGAGCGATCCGTGCACCGTGAGCTGATGGATAAAGTTGCCGCGCTAGCTCGCAACATCCAGGTCGGTGATCCACTGGATCTGACAAGCAGTGCGGGTGCCATTGCATCTGAAATGCAAATGAATAACATCCTTGCCGATTGTAAAAAGGCGATTGATGACGGCGCCACACTGATAATGGGAGGCGAACGTATCGCGCTTGAAAGTGGCGGCTTCTATATCGGGCCAACGCTGTTCGATCAAGCCAGGCAAGACAGCGCCCTGGTGCAGGATGAGATATTCGGCCCGGTCTTGTCAGTGCAGGCATTCGATTCCGAAGAGCAGGCCGTTGCGCTGGCCAATGGCACCAGCTATGGCCTTTCTGCCGGTGTGTTCACCCGCGATATCAGTCGTGCTCATCGTATGGTCTCGCGCTTGCGTGCCGGCGTCGTTCATGTGAACACCTATGGCGGTGCTGATGTCTCTGTGCCTTTGGGTGGTGTCGGGCAATCGGGTAACGGGCATGATAAATCGCCACATGCGCTAGACAAATTTCGTAATCTCAAGACGGCCTGGATTCAACTATGACCCTACCTGCAAGCGCGCCTGTCGTCATCATTGGCGGCGGCATCATTGGTTGTTCGGCGCTATATCATCTGGCTCATAAAGGGGTAGCTGCGGTGCTTGTCGAGCGCAAGCAGCTAGCCTCGGGCACTACCTGGCATGCCGCAGGAATTGTTGGCCAATTACGCGAAAGCACCTCACAAACAGAGCTTGCCAAACACACCGCTCGCCTGTTTCAGCAACTGGAAGAAGAAACAGGCCAAGGCACAGGTTACAAGCAAAACGGCACCATGCACCTGGCCTTGACAGACCTTCGCATGGAACAGCTGCTGCGTGGTCGTGATCATGCCGATCGCATGGAAATCGAAAGCCGGCTACTCTCTCCTGAAGAGGCAGCGGCACTGTGGCCATTGGTAGACTATGACGGTGTCAAGGGCGGCTTTCTGGTGCCCAGTAACGGACAGGTGAATCCGCTGGATGTCACACAAGCTCTGGCAAAGGGTGCTCGCCAGAAGGGCGCGCAGATTATCGAAAACACCAACGTTTTGCGGATTCTGACAAGCAACGGCAATGTGTCCGGCGTGCATACCGATGCGGGTGATATCGCTACCTCAAAAGTGTTGCTCGCTGGTGGTATGTGGGCCAGTCAGTTTGCCAAGGATCATGGAGTTACCGTGCCTTTGCATGCAGCGGAGCACTTTTACATCGTGACAGAACCGGTGCCGGATCTGCCGCGCGATTTACCCGGCCTTGTGATGCTCGAGGAGCGCACATACTGGAAAGAGGACGCCGGCAAGCTGCTCATCGGCGGCTTTGAAGCCCGCGGCAAGGCCTGGGCAAAAGAGGGTATTCCGGAGACGTTCGAATTTGATGAACTGCCATTCGACATGAATCATGTGGAGCCTGTGCTGGAGACGATCTTTGCCCGCATGCCGGCATTGGAAAACATGGGCATACAGACCTTCTTCAATGGACCAGAGAGTTTTACACCCGATGGCAAACCTTACATCGGACCAGCGCCGGAGATGCCGGGACTGTTTATCGCTGCCGGTATGAACTCCAATGGCATCCTGAATTCTGGCGGGGTTGGCCTGACCATGGCTGAATGGATGACAGAGGACATGCCGCGTCGTGGTATGGGCTCACTGCAAGTGTCACGCGCCATGCCATTTCAATCCAATGCAGCCTACAACGCTACACGCGTCACCGAAGCTGTTGGTTTGCATTGGGGTTTGTCATGGCCGGGCCGACAGATTGAGACAGCACGCGGCATACGCCGGGTACCCTTGCATGATCGCTTTAGTGCCGAGGGTGCAAAGTTTGCCGAACGCATAGGCTGGGAAGTGCCCATGTATTTTGATACTGACAATACAGACTGGCCAGAGCGTGCATCCATCGGCTGGCAGGATTGGTCACCGCAGGTCGCCGAGGAAGTGGCCGCTGCAGAGCAGGCGGCTGTGCTACTCGACCAATCCATGTACGGCAAAATTCTAATTACCGGACCTGATGCCGTCAAGGCGTTAAACCGCGTTTGCGGTGCGCAAATGGATGTCGATGTAGGCACAAGTGTGTATTCGCAATTGTTGAATCAACGTGGCGGTATCGAAGCCGATGTGACGGTTACTCGCATGTCAGCGAACAGATTCATGCTTGTAACCGGTCATCCAAGTCAAATACGTGATCAGCAATGGATCCAGACACATGCAGATCCTGCCTGGCAGTTTGAGGTTGTGGATATGACGTCGGCATACAGCCTGATGACATTGCACGGGCCGCAATCACGTGCAATTCTGCAAAGTATTAGCGGTGATGATTTGTCAAACGAGGCGTTTGCGTTTGGCGCGGCAAAAGAAATTGATATAGCGCATGCGCGCGGCTGGGCCATTCGTCGCTCGTTCCTGGGCGAGCTGGGTTTCGAATTGTTGCTGCCTACCGAATTTACGGTGCACGTTTACGATGAGATAAGACGCATCGGCGATCCATTGGGTCTACGCCATATGGGTATGTTTGCGATGAACAGTTGTCGGCTGGAAAAAGGCTTTCGCCATTTTGGTCATGACATCGCCGAAGAAGATACGCCGTATGAGACAGGTCTTGGTTTTGCTGTAGATCTGGAAAAATCAGACTTCATCGGACGCGATCCCTTGTCAAAGCAATGGACCAGATACAAGGCTGCGACACCCGATCGACACATCATGATTTCTGTTGCGGGACTTAACGAAAAAGAAGGCCCTTATCTTAGCCACGATGAAACCATTTGGAAAGACGGTGAAATGGTCGGGCATGTCACATCCGGTGCCTGGGGCCATCGCGTACAGGCCATGATCGGCCTGGCTACCATCCATCGCGAAGAGGGCATTGAGAGGGCCTGGATAAATAGTGGCGGGTTCAGTGTACAAATTGCCGGGCAGCGTTTTGATGCACACGCACAGCTGGCACCACTCTACGATCCCAAAGGCGAAAAGATGCGTGCCTGATAAACGTTGAGAGTTAACGTTTTGGTTTACGTTTAAGTTGAAAAGGTAATACTCATGAGCAAAACAATACTGGTCATCGGCACCTATGACACAAAGGACGATGAATTGAAATTCGTGGCCGATTGTATAAAAGAGCAGGGTGGTGCCGTTCTGAGCATGGATGTCAGTGTGCTGGGAGATCCTTCCAAAGCTACCGATATTTCCAAGCACGACGTTGCTGAGGCGGGTAACTCGTCAATCCAGGCGGCTATCGATAGTGGTGATGAGAACACCGCCATGCAAATCATGGCGCAAGGTGCGTCCACGTTGTGTGTGCAATTACACGCAGACCAAAAGATAGATGGGATGATCGCTCTCGGTGGCACGATGGGGACAGATCTTGCGCTCGATTGTGCACAGGCATTACCCATGGGAGTGCCCAAATATGTGGTGTCTACCGTATCGTTTTCACCGTTGATACCAGCGGATCGACTGTCACCGGATATTCAGATGATCCTGTGGGCAGGCGGTTTGTATGGTTTGAACTCCGTGTGTAAATCATCACTGTCGCAGGCCGCCGGTGCGGTGCTTGGTGCGGCAAACGCCGTGATAGCGCCAAAGGCTGGCCTACCCGTTATTGGCATGACCAGTCTTGGTTCGTCCTGTCTAAAATATATGACATTACTGCGTGAACCGCTCGAGTCACGAGGATTTGAAGTGGCCATTTTCCACGCTACCGGTATGGGAGGCATGGCGTTTGAAGCACTGGCGCGCCAGGGCTACTTTGCTGCGGTTATGGACTTTGCGTTACCGGAGTTGGGTAATCTGATGGTGGGTTCGGTTATCAACGCCGGAGCTGATCGACTGACTAATGCAGGCGAGCAGGGGACCCCTCAGATAGTCTCCCCGGGCTGTGCGGATCTGATCGATTTTGCCGGCTGGCAAGAGATACCCGAAGCCTACTCAGACCGACCTTTTCATGCGCATAATCGATTGATCAAATCGTCGGGGCTAAGTCCTGACGAGCGTCGCGCGCTGGTTCGCGACATCGCACATCGACTGAGTAGTGCCACTGCACCGGTGCATGTGCTGATGCCAACTCAGGGCGTTGAAGAGTGGGACCGTGAGGGCGAACCAGCGCACGATCCGGAAGGCTTATCGGCTATGGTCGATGAAATAGGTTTAGCCATCAAGTCACCGATTGAATTGACGAAACTGGATTGTCATATCAACGACGAGATGTTTGCCACTACAGCTTTATCGATACTGGATGAGTGGATCAGTGCTGGTGTGATCAAGATGGATGTTGGGAACGAATAATGAACTGCACACAGCCGCTACATCCCGATAAAGCTGTCATGAAAAGAACGAGGTTATGTGAATACCACGGATGAGCGATACAATATTCTTTTCGAGCCCGTTAAAATCGGTCCAGTCACGGCGCCCAATCGTTTCTTTGCGGTACCACATGCAACAGGCCACTCACCGTTGATGCCCAATGGCTCGATCGCCATGCGTGAAATGAAAGCCATGGGCGGCTGGGGTACGGTCTGTATGCAACTGGCCGAGATCGATCCCACTTCCGACATCTGTGATTTGCCAATAGAAAAATTCTGGGACGATCAGGATATTGCATCGCATGCATTACTTACCGAGCGTTTGCGTGCACAGGGTGCGCTAAGTGCTATCGAGCTTGCGCACACTGGCATACGCAGCAGAGGCATGGGCACCGGCATGCCGGTCTGGGGACCATCCAACCTGCCATGTCTCAAGCCACAAGTGCCGGTGCAGGCTAAAGCGATGGACAAAAAAGATATCAAGGCACTGCGCAAAAGCTATCGAGATGCGGTCAAGCGTTCTAAACAGGCAGGCTATGACATGGTTTATGTCTATGTCGCTCACGATGCATCAGTCCTCTGGCATTTCCTGTCACCGGCCTACAACCATCGAACGGATGAATATGGTGGTAGTTTCGAGAATCGATTGCGTTTGTTCAGAGAAGTACTCGAAGACACGGTAGAGGAGGCCGCTGGCGAGATCGCTGTTGCGGTGCGTCTTGCTGTTCATGAGCTCAATGGTCCACAACGTATCTCACACGATGGCGAAGGTCGCGATGTGGTGGAAGCGCTAGCGGAATTGCCGGATCTGTGGGATGTCAATGTCGCCGGCTGGAGTTACGACAGTGGTACATCGCGTTTTGATGAAGAGGGTCATCAGGAACAGTTCACGCGATTTGTCAAGCAAGTCACCACTAAACCGGTTGTCGGTGTAGGTCGTTTCACCTCTCCAGATGCGATGGTCAGCCAGATCAAGCGCGGCGTTCTGGATCTTATCGGTGGTGCGCGACCTTCGATTGCTGATCCGTATCTGCCGAACAAAATTCGTGAAGGCCGAGTTGATGATATTCGTGAATGTATTGGCTGCAACATCTGTGTGTCATCTGATGCGTTCTCCATCCCACTGAACTGCACACAGAATCCGACAATCAGTCAGGAATGGAAACGAGCCTGGCATCCGGAGATCGTGCCCAAAGCGGCAAAATCCAAGGCCGTGCTGGTCGTCGGGTCCGGACCCAGTGGACTGGAAGTGGCGTTAACACTTGCACGCGCAGGTCATCAGGTGACGGTAGCCGAAAAGGATGGCGAATTTGGCGGACGTGTGCGGCTTGAAAGCTCGTTGTCAGGGCTTAGTGCATGGAGCCGCGTGGCTGACTACCGCCTATATCAATTGCGACAACTGCCCAATGTCGATCTTTATGCAGAGAGCCATGTGGATGCTGACATGGCGGCTGAATTTGAAGCTGAGCATCTGTTCATCGCAACCGGTTCCGACTGGATGACCAATGGCCGTGGACGAACACATTTCGAACCTATAGACGGCTTTGCAGAGCACGCAACGAGCGTTGACCAATTATTGAATAGTGATGTACCCGAAGGCCCTGTCGTGATCTATGACGATGATCACTACTATATGGGTAACGCCCTGGCCGCACATCTGGCTCGCAAAGGGCACGCTGTAACCTTTGTGACACCGCAGCCTTATGTCGGAGGTTGGATGAATTACACTCTGGAGCAGCCGCGGGTGGTAAAGGAAATGGCGTCGCTGGGCGTGAATGTCATTGTGAATGCCATTGCGCACCGCTTTGACGGGCACAGCCTGCATCTGGAAGATAACAACACGGGCAATTCGCTAGCACCACTTGATGCACCTACATTCGTGTCTGTGGGCCTGCGCCAGCCACGACTCGATCTGTGGTCATCACTCAATACAGAAAACAATTGCACCCTGGTTGGTGATGCCGTTGCACCTGGCATCATTCAGGCAGCTGTATTCAGTGGCCATCGCATCGCGAGAGAATTTTTGGCAGAAGAAGGCAAGCCGATCACTTTACTGAGAGAACGGCCAGTGCTGTTTTGATCGATCAGTTATTGCACCAGATTCGCGGCGAACGTTTATTGCTGTATGGCATTTTGGTACCGTCACAATTAGTTGTAAGAGATCTATGAGTTTCGTAAATCCTGCCTTTCCCGCTACGATACATTCGCAAGGTTTTCTACATCAAACCCGATCACGATACGTCTGAATTTCCAGCGGCGTGACCTGATTGTCAAATAACGCCATCTCCTGATACTTGCACTTTACGAAGGCTTCATGGAACAGGGGCGGCAGCATAGTCTTAGTCCAGTCACTGGCTTCAAACAAACGCAGGGCGTCGCGCATATTGGCAACCACGTTTGGATAACCCTGATCGTAGGCAAATCCAGCGACCGGCGCGGGTGCTTTGAGTTGTCGCTCAATGCCATCGAGCGCGGCGGCAAGAACCGCCAGCGTTACCAAATAAGGGTTAGCATCTGCTGATGCCAGGCGGTGTTCTATGCGACGCGCCCGAACATCACCTCCCGGTATGCGCACAGGAACAGAGCGATTGTCATAGCCCCAGCATATCGCTGTCGGTGCATAGGCATTGGGTTGAATTCGACGGAAAGAGGAGATGTGCGGCGCCATGATAATCTGCATGGCGTTGGTGTGTTCCAGCAAACCTGCAACCGCTGACTCAAGCAAGTCAGTGCCCTTTGGTCCGCCATTGTCAAACAGGTTATGGCTATCGGCTCCAGGCAGACTGACATGCATATGTAAACCCGCACCGTCCAGATGGGGAAAGGGTTTTGCCATGAAAGTTGCACCCAGGCCATGTGCAAGTGCGGTGTCACGAATGATACGGCGCATGAATACACTATCATCCACAGCCTTCAGCACATCATCTGAGTGGTCAAGGTTAACCTCGAACATGCCGGTGCTGTTTTCAGAATTGATCGCGGTGATGGTAATGTCGCCAGCCTTGCAGTGTCTACGGATATCTTCGAGAAAGACCGAGAAGTGCTCTAGATCGGTGATATGACCGTTTTCCCGGCCACTTAAGCGAACACCGTTTAAAGGCGATAGCGGATGCTCCAGCCCCTCATTGGACAGATCGAAAAGATAAAATTCAAATTCCAGAGCGACGACGGGCTGCCAGGCTTTTTTCCCGAACCGTTCGAGAATTTCTATTAATGCGTGCCGACACCCTGTCCCGGAAGGGCTACCGTCTTCCATCCAGAAATCCATGGGAAGGTAGGCACTGCGGGGATTCAGAACCGATGGAATAGGCTTACGACCAGTCAGACGCATGACAGCATCACAGTCACCTGTTTCGACAACCTTGCTGCATCCTTCAATGTCCTCCCCTCTGATATCAACGCTACTTGATGACAGAGCCATACGAGTTCCGCCTCTTTCAATTTTTTTCCAGTCTGTTACGGGTAAAGCCTTGCCGCGCATCACACCGTTTACATCCGGTGCGCAGACAAAGAAGGTATCAAATGTCGGATTTCTATCTAGCCACTCTTCAAGCATTATGTTGGATTTTTTCCCTATTGATCGTTGCAGGTGGAATCGAAGTTGCCGGCGTCAGAGTAGCAACGCTCGTTGTTGTAGTTCAACATTATAATTTTACCGTTCCCAGATCGGTGGCTCACCAATTTTCTCGATAAGAAAGTCAATAAATACTCTTACTTTTGCAGTCAGCTTGCTTGCCGGGCCATTCATAAAGACCAGGAATTGATGCCCTGCAAGCTCTTCAGGATTCCCCGGATTGCCGTGCTGTGCAAAGATACTCAGGAGATGCACAGAGAATACGTTGGTCGTCTGCCAGCTTTCTTGCTTTAAGGCCACTCTCTTCGATGGCGTAATTACGTAATGCCAGATCGAATCCACCTTCGATCAGATTCATCTGCGTATCGGAAAACTTCAATTCGAGATTCACGCCGGGGTAGTTCTCCAGTAATTCGGGAAGGATCGGTGCGATAAATAATTGTGCAAACGTGCTGGATGCCGCAAAACGCAGTGTGCCAGTGACTTCGCTATTACCGTGCCCCAAGGCTGCTCGCGCTGCATCTTCCTGCGCCAGAATTTCACGGGCGAATGGCAGAAACTCGGCCCCCTGTATCGACAGCGCAACTTTTCTCGTAGAACGATGAAATAAATCCGCACCAACTTTTTTTCCAGCTTCGAAAGCCAGGCACTCGCAACCGCTGGGGCCAATCCAAGGCGTCAGCGATAACGTCGTCAATTGGGGCTTATCGAACTTCCAGCATTTATCACATATGTTCAGGAAACGCTTTGGCATGTCGGCCGGTGACTATCGATGCGAGGGTCAAAATCAGCTTTCAATCACAATTCGATTTCAATAACACCGTCAGCTTCAGAGGCGCGTGACTGGCAAGTGATACTGGTTTTTTCTCGCTGAGACTTGGACAGAACAAAGTCCCGGTGTTCTACATCACCAGATACCAGAGCGCACTGGCAAACCCCGCAGAGCCCATCTCTACACTTGATGTCTATATTGAGGCCGCTATCCACAAGTACATCAGCAATGGATCTATCTGCCGGTACGCATAATTGCTTGCCAGACTTTGCAAGCTTGAGCACGAACTCATGATTCTCATATTCAGGTACCTCCGGCACGGAGAAGTATTCCAGATGCCGGTTGTCCTCAAGTACGCCTGCACGTGTCGCAGCATCCATGACCGAAAACATATACAGCTCGGCACCGCAGGTATAAACATGCGTGCCGGTAGAAGGCTTGCCAAATAGTGTTGCAAAATCAGCCCGTGTGCCTTCATCCGAGACATGCAGCGTGACTCGATCCGCCCAGGCAAACCCCTGTACATCATCTATAAAGCCCATGGTGCTTCGCGAACGTCCCGAGTAGTGCAACTCGAAGTCAGCGCTAATCGTGTGCAGTCGATGGGCCATAGCAATCATTGGCGTGATGCCAATGCCACCACCCATGAGGTACGATTTTGTCGCGGTTTCATGAAGCGGAAAATGGTTGATGGGTTTGGAGACAAACACTTTTCGCCCTGTGCCGAATATCCGGTGTAACAGAGCCGAGCCTCCGCGGCCTTTATCTTCCCGTAATACGCCAATCTGGTAACTATGGCGATTGGCGGGGTTGCCGGACATAGAGTACTGGCGCAGGTACTCGGGTGCCACCACGATATCCAGATGCGCACCTGCTTGCCATTCAGGTAGTACCCCACCGTCAGCTCTGGCCATCTCGTATTTAGTGACCCCCTCATACTGCTCTTGCGCTGTAATGATTTCCAGTTCAAGCACCGGGCTCTCGCCATCCACAGAATACTTATGGGCAAGATCATCGAGTTCACCTTTGGAAGATCGGCGCTGATATTGTTCTGCTGTGATCATGGCCTGATAGGCCTCGATACCTTTTTCGCGCTCCATCGGATACGGATAAGTCCAGTCATCACCAGACGACCCCTCCATGCTGTCAAAACGCTGATCCACGATCATGGAAATGGCTTGATCGTGTGGCGGGTCGATAGCCTTGCCAGCTGCATCGTGCGAGTACCAGGTCCAGTCTGGACAGCGTGAAATACCTACGGCGTCTACACCCAGAAAATAGCTGGTGGCCTTGGGCCCGACTAAACATATCCGTTCGTTTGGGTACGCGTGGTACGCGCAGTTCATCAATGAATGTAGTGGGCTTATCTACGCGCTTGAGTTTTTCAAACGGATGCGCCCCATCGACGAAACGCCAATTTGCATACCGCTCTGTGCCTTTATCTCTTTGAGTAATGCCCGCCGGATCAAGTGGCCGGTCAATGGCAAATTCGAACGTGGTGGTAACGGCTGCCATGCCAAATCGTGTTCCCAGATACGGGGCCACTAGCTGATCATCTTGCACAACCGATACACCGGCGGCGACAGCCAGGGTCGCCTGATGATCTCGCATGGCGTTAACGATCGAGGTCGGCCGATTGCCATGGTTGAACGAGAGCTGCTCGAATACGGGTACTTCCTGCAGCGGCAAAGAGTCAAGTCGCTCGAGTTGCTCAAGCCTGTACGGACCCAGGTGGATGGATCTGTTTTTCCCGGAAAACAATTTCATGGGTCGTCTCTTTGCCTTTGCCTTTGCCTTTGCCTTTGCCTTTGCCTTTGCCTTTGCCTTTGCCTTTGCCTTGAGCAATTGGTACTATACGAAATAATTACATTTGTAATTATATTCTGTTACCCACATGAAAAATCAACTTGAATCTGAAATGCTCCCGTATCAGCTGCACAACCGCATCGGCTATCGGCTCAGCCGGCTGTTAAAGATTACGCAGGAGCGGCTGGAGCAAGAGTTGTCAGCTCATGCCATGACTCGATTGAAGTGGTGCGTCATGTCGAGTATCGAGTGGGAGCAGATCTCCACACCCTCCCAGCTGGCAACCCATATCGGTATCAATCGTCCTGCTGTTTCACGCGTTCTGGTGCAATTACGGCAGGAAAAATTGATTACGCAGTCATTCAGTAATTCTGATGGTCGCTCCCGTCAAATCACATTGACAGAGCAGGGTGTCGAAAAACTGCTGCTCTGCAGGCCGTTGGTGGATCAGGTGGAGAGTTTTTTTCTTAGCAAGATGTCCAGTCGGGACATCGTTCGTTTTGAAAGACTTCTAGACGTTCTGCTGGAAGGTGAGGATGTGCTTGTGGATAAGCTCTGAGGTTTACTATCCATAGACCAACAGCGAATAGCTGCGATACATTGTCTGGTCTTTACTTTTCCGCCTTCTTTGACAGCGAGCGTAGAGTCTCTTTCGGATGTTCGATGAGAAAGATATTAAAGTTCATTTCTCATTAAAAAACATACCATGAGCTGCCTTATACCCTCAAACCATTGAGCAAAAGATCGATGTGAGCGAGTATCCACTCATCAATATCTACCGGCTCGTAGGTGTCAAAACACATACGCCAGATAGCGGCCGAAATTGTTGGGGCCACAAGCAAGCGTGGAAATGCCTGAGCAGCGCCCGGCCGGAACTCGCCACGTTCGACACCTCTTTCGACGATACGCTCCAGTACATAGCGCCCAGAATTCATTTCGCGCTCGAAGAAAGCACGGCTCAATTCAGGAAAGCGACTGCCTTTACCTTTGGCAGCGAGCATCGGCTATGTCGTACTCTTCGGCACTCTTATCATCGTACTGAGCATACCCGCGTTATTCATTGCACAGGCAAAGCTGTTCCGCACCTACGTGCGTAGAGACGCCGATGCTACACCGGGCAATTCTGATGTCGCGAAGAAGGTGGATCCTGACGATCGGCCAGAGTCAGGCCTGCACCCCGCATGAGACTATGAGTTGCAACCTGGTTTAACGGACGTTTAAGGCAGCTTGACCTTATGCAGTTGAGCATTGGGACAACCTGCAAGAGACACCTCAAACGGACAATACCAGCGGTCGGACTATGATTGATGGGCCAACTGAAGTAATAGACTTGGAAAAAACCAACTCGAATAAGAATTTAGTCAAAAATTTTGTGGATGACATACTAGCGAGGCGAAGCCTCAAACCGACAAGCGTGTTACTGCTCGTTAGTGGGGCCCCGGCAGCGTGGGGGGATTGCTCCCACTCCTAATATATTGGATCCTAGGGATCTCTTGGCCTTGAAGGGCCGG
>Ga0209828_1000203_pt1 | contig 56880 bp, 50 predicted proteins | sample MaitaG_FD_187429 | JGI IMG/M metagenome (GOLD analysis project Ga0209828, IMG submission 187429) | Marine algal microbial communities from Maine, USA - Maine_Asex2 metaG (SPAdes) (version 2) | ecosystem: Host-associated > Algae > Red algae > Unclassified | place: Maine, USA | collected 2015-01-05
CAGGGCGGCAAGGGCATCATGCAGGCCTCTCTCGACACGGGCGCGTTCGATACCTTCGTCCTGTCGGACGGCATGATCGGCAGCAGCCTGACCGATGCACTCGGCGATGACATCGACGGTACCTTCGGCACGGTCCCTGGCTCCGACAGCCCGGGCGCCGCGACCATGACCGAAATGGCCGAAGCAGCTGGCTTCTCTGAAGGTGGCGAACTTGGCCCGTATGTCGGCGAGTCCTATGATGCGGCCGCGCTGATCATGCTGGCGATGCAGGCCGCGAAGTCGACCGATTCGGGTGACTTTGCAGGCAAGATCAACGAACTGGCCAACGCACCGGGTGAGCAGATATTTCCCGGTGAACTCGCCAAGGCGCTCGAGATTCTCGCCGAAGGCGGTGAGATCGACTACGAAGGTGCGAGTGCGGTCGAACTCAATGACGGCGGCGAAACGCTCGGTGCATACCGGGAAGTGCTGATCGAGGGCGGCGAGATGACGACGGCCAAGTACCACTGATCCTGCGCACTACTGCCGGGTTTCGTGACCCTGCCCGCCATGATCGTCGTCGAAGATCTGCACAAGCACTTCGGCGGCGCTCATGCGGTTGACGGCGCGAGCCTGTCGATCCAGCAGGGCTCGATAACCGGTCTGATCGGTCCGAACGGCGCCGGCAAGACCACCCTGTTCAACGTCATTGCCGGCGAACACGCGCCGACGTCGGGGCGTGTGCTGCTCGGCGATGACGACATTACCGGCCTGCCGCCGCATATCCTGTTTCAGCGTGGACTGCTGCGCACCTTCCAGATAGCGCACGAGTTCAGCTCGATGAGCGTGCGCGAGAACTTGATGATGGTGCCGGGCGAGCAGTCCGGAGAACATCTGCTCAATGCCTTGTTCTCGCGTGGCAGGATCGTTCGCGAGGAAGCACTGCTGCGTGAGCGTGCCGACGAGGTGCTGTCCTTCCTGACCATCGATCACCTTGCCGACGAACGCGCCGGCAATCTTTCTGGCGGGCAGAAGAAGCTCCTCGAGCTTGGACGCACGATGATGGTTGACGCGCGCATCGTGTTTCTCGACGAAGTTGGCGCCGGAGTCAATCGAACACTGCTCAATACCATCGGTGACGCGATCCTGCGCTTGAACCGCGAACGGGGTTACACGTTCGTGGTGATCGAGCACGACATGGACTTCATTGACCGCTTGTGCGATCCGGTCATCTGCATGGCTGAAGGGCGTGTGCTGGCCGAGGGAACACTCGATGAAGTGAAGGCCAACGAACAGGTCATCGAGGCCTATCTCGGCACCGGCCTGAAGAACCAGACCGGGTCGCGCCAGACCGGGTCACGCCAGACCGGGTCGCGCCAGACCGAACCCGGCCCTGTCATTCGGGGACCGATCGAACTATCCGGCACATCCGTACGCAGTGCCCGGACAGAGGACAGTACGCCACGCGGAGCCTCGACGTGAGCGAGCCGTTCCTCGTCGGCGAGAATCTGACCGGAGGCTATGGAAGTGCAGATATCCTGCACGGCTGCACGATAGCGGTCGACAAGGGAGAGATCGCCGTCATCGTCGGCCCGAACGGGGCCGGCAAGTCCACGGCGATGAAGGCGCTGTTCGGAATGCTGGTTCTTCGCAAGGGCGGTGTTCGTCTGGAAGGTCGATCGATCGATGAGCTGTCACCTTCGCAGCGCGTCATGAACGGCATGGGCTTCGTTCCACAGACGTCTAACGTCTTCCCTTCGATGACAGTCGAGGAGAACCTGGAAATGGGCGCCTTCATCCGCCGTGACGACTTCAACGACACGATGACCGAAGTGTTCGATCTCTTCCCGATCCTCAAGGAGAAGCGCAAGCAGCCAGCCGGTCAGCTGTCGGGAGGGCAGCGCCAGCAGGTCGCGGTGGGTCGTGCCCTCATGACCCGCCCCAAGGCCTTGATGCTCGACGAACCGACGGCCGGGGTCAGTCCCATCGTCATGGATGAACTGTTCGACCGGATCATCGAAGTGGCGGCCATGGGCATTCCAATCCTGATGGTCGAGCAGAATGCCCGCCAGGCGCTGGCGATCGCCGATCACGGCTACGTGCTGGTGCAAGGGCGTAACGCCTTCTCGGGCTCGGGGGCGGCGCTGCTTGCCGATGACGAAGTACGCAAGAGTTTCCTCGGCGGCTGACACAGGAACCGGGACATGGACTGGCTCAACGCATTGATCGTACTTGCCAACTTCGTCGTCGTGCCGGCGTTGACCTATGGCAGCCAGCTCGCCCTCGGCGCACTCGGCGTGACGTTGGTCTACGGCATCCTCAGATTCTCGAACTTCGCCCACGGCGACACGATGGCCTTCGGCACCATGGCGACCATCCTCGCCACCTGGGCGCTGCAATCACTCGGCATGAGCTTCGGAGTACTACCGACGGCGTTGCTGGCACTACCCTTCGGCATCATCGGCACGGCCTTGTATCTGCTCGCGACCGACCGCCTCATCTACCGCTTCTACCGGCGTCAGCGTGCCAAGCCGATTGTCCTCGTCATCGTCTCTGCAGGCGTCATGTTCTTCACCAACGGTCTGGTGCGTTTCATCATCGGACCCGGCGACAGGAACTTCGCAGACGGCGAGCGCTTCATCGTGACGGCTCGCGAATTCAAGGAAATGACCGGCCTCTCTGAAGGCCTTGCGATCAAGACGACGCAGGGCATCACCGTGCTCACGGCGATCGTCGTCGTGGCCCTGTTGTTCTGGTTCCTCAATCGCACACGTACCGGAAAGTCGCTGCGGGCCTACTCCGATAATGAAGATCTGGCATTGCTTTCCGGTATCGATCCCGAGCGCGTGGTGATCGTGACCTGGCTGATCGTCGCAGCCCTTGCCACGATCGCCGGTACGCTCTACGGACTGGACAAGACATTCAAGCCCTTCATCTACTTCCAGCTGTTGCTGCCATTGTTCGCAGCCGCGGTGATCGGCGGGCTCGGCAATCCGCTCGGGGCAATCGTCGGTGGCTTCATCGTCGCCTTCGCCGAGGTTACCGTGACCTATGCCTGGAAAAAGGTGTTGGGTTACACCTTGCCGGATGACATCGTGCCGTCTGGTCTTGTCCAGTTGCTCAGTACCGACTACAAGGTAGCCGTCAGCTTCTCGATACTCGTGCTGGTACTGCTATTTCGACCGACCGGTCTCTTTCGGGGACAATCGCTGTGAGTCGCGACATGGCTGGAACAGCGTCGGAGCATGTCACGCTGCGTGCCGTCCTGTTGGCCATTACCATCGTCGTCCTGTTGTTGCTGACCGGCTACCTGCAGAGCTGGAACACCGCGCTGGTGATTCTCGACATGGGTCTGATCAGCGCGGTGATGGCGCTCGGAGTCAATCTGCAATGGGGCCTAGCCGGCCTCTTCAACGTCGGCATCATGGGATTTGTCGCACTCGGCGGACTCGCGACCGTGCTCGTCTCGATGCCGCCGACGACCGCCGCATGGTCAGCAGGCGGGGGTCGAGCCATGCTTGCAATTCTGGCAGGTGCAGCGACAATTGCTGCTGCACTCTTCGTCTGGCGCCGCATACCCGGCGGAGCAGCGCGAGGATTCGCCGTATTCGCCGTGCTATTGGTCGGTTTCGTGCTGTACCGATGGTTACTTGACCCTGCCGTTGACGCGATCGAATCAGTCAACCCGGCAGGCACCGGCTATCTTGGCGGTCTCGGGTTACCCATACTACTATCCTGGCCCATTGGCGGATTATTGGCCGCTGGCGCAGCCTGGATGATCGGCAAGACCGCGTTGGGGCTACGTTCCGACTACCTCGCGATCGCGACCCTGGGTATTTCCGAAATCGTCATCGCCACCTTGAAGAACGAAGACTGGTTGTCGCGCGGCGTGAAGAACGTGGTCGGTTTGCCGAGACCAGTGCCCTATGAAGTGAATCTGCAATCAGACCCGGCGTTCGTTGCACAAGCCAGCGAGCTTGGACTCAACCCGGTGATGGCGTCGACCTTGACCGTCAAGCTCGCCTATGCAGGACTGTTCGCGGTGGTATTGATCGTTCTGCTGTTGCTTGCACAACGTGCGTTGCACAGCCCCTGGGGGCGGATGATGCGGGCCATTCGAGATAATGAAACGGCGGCCTCCGCGATGGGCAAGCACGTGACCGCTCGGCATCTGCAGGTCTTCATTCTCGGCTCGGCCATCTGCGGTATCGGTGGAGCCATGCTGACGACTCTCGACGGGCAGCTCACACCGGGTACCTACCAACCCCTTCGCTTCACGTTTCTCATCTGGATCATGGTCATCGTCGGCGGCTCGGGTAACAATATCGGTGCCGTGCTCGGCGGCTTCCTGATCTGGTTCCTGTGGGTACAGGTCGAGCCCATCGGACACTGGCTGATGAGCCTGATCACGAGCGGCATGGCCGACGGCAGTGCCCTGAAGGCGCACCTGCTCGCCAGCGCCGCGCACATGCGGCTGATGACCATGGGTGTGATCCTGCTGTTGGTGTTCCGTTTCTCACCGCGCGGACTCGTACCGGAACGCTGATCGAGCGCTTGACGCGATGCACAGCACAGGTCGCTCAGTCAGATCGGTCAAACCGGTCAAATCGTTCAGCCTCCGCTATCCGACAGTTCGGCAGTTCGGCAGTTCGGCAGTTCGGCAGTTCGGCAGTCCGGCAGTCCGGCAGTCCGGCGAATCAGATGTAGCACTTGTCGATACACACGCGGGTCATCATGTGGTCCTCCACCAGGCAAACTCGCCCTGCGAAAGTACGGCCACCCGGTATCGGTCCGATATCGATCAACGTCAACACCTCGATCTTCTCCAGATTCCGGTCGAACGTTACCTGCACATCCGTGAAACCGGGCGTCATTCGTGTCAAGCCGAACTGTGCCTTGTGGAACGCTTCCTTGACCGAAAAAATCAATCGCCCGTACCATGCTGGCAGCGGCGCGACAAAGCGACTTTCGTCAGGCGTCAGAATCAGTTTTTCCGTCCCTTCGGGTAGTGCCAGCAATGGCTCGACATCACAGCCGACGGCTCCCATCGCGTGCTCTCGTGCTACTACAGCCAGCGCGAACTTGTCCGAGTGACTCAGGCTACCCACGATGCCAGTCGGAAAAACCGGCTTCCGGCCAGATCCGTTCAGGATCCCGGCAGATGTGTATCCGAGTTCGCCGATGAGCGCATGGGCAACCTGACGGGCGGCAGCATACTCGGCCCGGCGCTTCGGAATCGCGCCCGCAATCGCTTGACGCTCCGCTGATGTCAATGCGCCCAGGTCAGCGTTCTCAACAGGCATCCAGCCGACAAGCTCAACGTCGGAGACGGCCATCACAGCGAGGCCCAGGCCTGAGGCAATGTCGTTCATTGCTCGGGGCATCATCTCGACCCGGTCACTGCCCATGCCTATGCCTCAACCCCTTCGCGGCACGTTTCTGATCTCGATCAGGGACATCGTGGGTGGCTCGGGCAACATGACAGCGCGGTAATTGACGCAATCCTGATCTGCTTTATCGGCATACCGGTAAGACTCCTTGAGAACAGGCAAAGCCCGATAGCCCGCGCCATCGGCACGTCAATACAAGCCCGACCTTCGTGCGTACAAGCGAGAGCCACGAACGTGCGAGCGGCGGTCAGGGAATCCTTTTGTCGCTTTCGGACGCGTGAACAACCGATGCAAGCCAGCCTGCACTTTACAGCGCACCCGCCGCGTACAACAATGGCCGTTGTCGATCACCGCAGATTTCCCTGATGCTTGCACAACTGACCGCCAGTGATCGACGCCTCGCCCGCCTGGTGCTGTACATCGTCGCGGCGGCGGGCCTGTTGATTGCGGTGATCGCCCGGAACGACCCGATGAGCGTGCACGGCATGATCATCGCGTTGTTCGCCGTCGTATTGTTCATGATCTTGTACAGCGCTCGGCACGCCCCGGAGCCCGGCGCTGACAGGCTTGGCGAATACTACGACGATCCTAGCAAGGTCGGCATCGTACTCTCGCTGATCTGGGGCGTCATCGGCATGGCCGTCGGCGACTGGATTGCCTGGCTGATGGCCTTCCCCGAATTGAGCCCGGACGCTGCCTGGGCGAGTTTCGGGCGGCTCCGTCCAGTACACACATCCGGCGTCATATTCGGCTTTGGCGGAAATGCGCTGATTGCCACCTCCTTCCATGTCGTGCAGCGAAGCTGTCGCGCGAGGCTTGCCGGTCAGTTCAGCCCCTGGTTTGTCCTGCTCGGCTACAACCTCTTCTGCGTGCTCGCAGCGAGCGGCTATATCATGGGCATCACTCAGTCGAAGGAGTATGCGGAGCCCGAGTGGTATGCGGACATCTGGTTGGTCGTGGTCTGGGTAACCTACCTCGTGCTTTATCTCAGAACGCTGGCGCGACGGCAGGAACCGCATATCTACGTCGCCAACTGGTATTTCCTCGCCTTCATCCTCGTTGTTGCCGTGCTGCACATCGTCAACAACCTGGCCATGCCGGTGACGCTTGCCGGGGCGAAGAGCTACTCGGCTTTCTCGGGCGTTCAGGACGCAATGACGCAGTGGTGGTACGGGCACAACGCCGTGGCGTTCTTCCTTACCGCAGGCTTCCTCGGCATGCTCTACTACTATCTGCCGAAGCGGGCAGGACGGCCGATCTACTCCTACCGGATGTCGATCATCAGCTTCTGGGGCATCACCTTCCTGTACATGTGGGTGGGCTCGCATCACCTTCACTACACTGCACTCCCACACTGGGTGCAGACACTCGGCATGACCTTCTCGATCATGCTGATCGTCCCGTCGTGGGGCTCTGCGGCGAATGCTCTGCTGACACTCAACGGTGCCTGGCACAAGGTACGTACCGACGCAACGCTCCGCTTCATGATGGTCGCCGCTGTCTTCTACGGCCTCTCGACCTTCGAAGGCTCGTTCATGGCGATACGACCGGTGAACTCTCTGTCGCACTACACCGACTGGACTATCGGGCACGTGCATTCGGGCGCACTTGGCTGGGTGGCGTTCATCATCTTCGGCTCTTTCTACTGCCTGGTACCGTGGCTCTGGAAACGCGAGAGCATGTATTCGAACAAGCTCGTCGAAGTGCACTTCTGGCTCGCCCTCGCCGGCATCGTCATCTACCTCATCAGCCTCTGGAACGCGGGCATCACGCAAGGACTGATGTGGCGCACCTACAACGAGAGCGGCACGCTGACCTATTCTTTCCTTGACTCGATGATCGCGATGATTCCTTACTACGTGGCACGGGGCATCGGCGGGTTTCTCTATTTCCTCGGCGCTTGCGTCGCGCTCTACAATGTCATCATGACCATCCGCACGGCGGCCGACAACGCCACCACCGCCGGTGTCGCTGCCAGTCCTGACCTGCCGGTAAGCCGCCTCGAAACGGTGGCAGTGGCGAGGTCAACAGCGCCATGATCTTCAATACGCACTACAAGATCGAGAAGCGTTCGCTGGCGCTGGTGCTCGGCATCCTGGTGGTCTCCGGAATTGGCGGATTCGTCGAGATCGCGCCGCTGTTCACAATAGACGACACCGTGGAAGAAGCGCCGGACATGCGGGTGTACACACCGCTCGAACTCGCCGGGCGCCACATCTACATGCGCGAAGGTTGCTACGCCTGCCACTCGCAGATGATTCGTACACTACGCGACGACGTCGATCGATATGGACCCTACTCACTCGCGGTTGAATCGCAGTACGACCATCCGATGCTCTGGGGTTCCAAGCGAACGGGTCCTGACCTCGCACGCGTTGGCGGAAAGTACTCCGACGTCTGGCACACGCGACATCTCAACGATCCGCGGAGCGTGGTACCGCAATCGATCATGCCGGCGTATCGATGGCTGTCCCGCAACACGCTTCGCGTCGATGACCTCGGTGGCCATCTGGTGGCGATGCGACGAGTGGGGGTTCCCTATTCGGATGCGATGATCGAGCACGCAACCGCCGACGCGATCGCCCAGGCATCCCCGCCTGCGCTTGCGGCCGAAGCCGCCGCTACGGACGTGGCTGATGCCGGTGGTCTTGTCGAGCGCTACGGCGAAGCGACGACTGTCAGCGTGTTCGACGGCAACCCTGGCGTCGTCACTGAGATGGACGCCCTTGTGGCCTATCTGCAGATACTCGGCCGCCTTACTGACGCGGCAACTCGACTCCAGGACGCGGCCGAACCGACCGCTGGGCTTGCGCTCGAACTCGGCGGGAACGAGCCTGGCGGGAGCGAGCAATGACTGTCGATCATGAGTTGCTGGTGCTGCTGGCGAAGTCGCTCGGCCTGCTCTGCTTCGTTCTCGCCTCTATCCTCGTGTTGGTATACGCCTTGCGACCGTCTGCGCGGGACACCTTCCGGCGGGCAGGTGAAAGCATCATCGACGATCCGGATGACCGACCGATCCAGCCCGTAGCGACGATGAGCGATGACACGGAGAGTGCTGCCCATGGGCGACGCTGAGCGCGACCCGTACACCGGTCACATGACGACCGGTCATGAGTGGAACGGGATAAAGGAACTCAACACGCCGGTTCCCAAGGTGATCTTCGGCTTCCTGAGCGCAGCCTTTCTGTTCGCTCTCGGCTACTGGTACTTCATGCCCGCCTGGCCGCTCGGCGACACCTACACACGTGGCAGCCTCGGCATCGATCAGAGGACAGAGATCCAGGAGCAACTCGCCGAGGCCGAAGCCGCCAGTGCCGACTGGAAGACAGCCATGGAAGCGGCGGACTTCGACACGATCCGTGCCGACGTCGAACTGATGGATATCGTTCGCGAAAGTGGCTCAGCCCTGTATCGCGACAATTGCTCCATGTGCCACGGCAGCGACGGCGAAGGTGGGCGCTATTTCCCGCGCCTGAACGATGATGCCTGGCTGTGGAGTGACGACCCGGACGCCATCCTGCACACGCTGCGGGTCGGCATCAATGCGAATCATCCGGAGACACGGGTCGGGCAGATGCCCGCATTCGGCGGCAACGGCACGCTCTCCAGCAGCGAGATCGATGACCTCGTCTTGTATCTCCTTTCCCGTTCGAACACGCTTATCGGCTCGGGGACAGCGGCAAGCGAGCTGCTCGCCGTCAATCGGGGTAGCCGGACCTACGCGACCCAGTGTATTGCGTGCCACGGCGCTGACATGCAGGGTAACCCGGCACTCGGCGCACCGAACCTGGCAGACGACTTCTGGCTCTACGGTGGTGACGAGGAAGGTTTGCGCACGACGATCGTTCACGGTCGCGGGGGACACATGCCTGCCTGGGAATCACGACTCGACGTAGCCGAACGCAAGGTACTCACCCTGCACGTCTTGTCACTTTCGACCTCGAAGGATGCTGACATCGACGCGATGCCTGCGTCTGACAGCCGGTGAACCGTGATGAGCGGTCGCTGGGTGGCCCTCGGTGTTGCCGTCGTGCTCGGCGGCCTGCTCTGGTCCAATGCCCGGTTCATCCTGCTCGCCATCGAGACAGAACCGGGCTGCGTTCCTCACACGGCAGGCGACGCGGCAGACGACAGGGAAGGCAAGCACGCCTTCCGTGCAGCGAAGTCCTCATGTTGAACCTGTCACCCATGCACCCGGGTCAGTGCCCGGACAAGCGGAGCAACTGACCATGCCCCTGGCGAAACCGGTACCGCCGATCCGTCGCGCCGTGCCGCTCGATCGCGGCCTGCCACCCGGTGTCGCCGTGGACTGGCTTCGCGCCGGCTGGGAGGATTTTCGGCATGTACGCCCGGACGCGAGCCTGTTCTACGGGTTGCTCGTCATGGCCGTGTCGATGGGGATCGTTCTCGGCCTGTTCCTGTTGCGCGCAGACTATGCACTGTTTCCAGCGCTATCTGCCTTCATGGTCGTCGGCCCCGCCATCGCGATCGGCCTCTACGAGAAGAGCAGAGCCCTCGCAAGTGGCGAGGAGGTCAGTCTCAGACGCATGCTGTTCGTCAGTCCGCGCTCCCGCGGCCAGATCCTCTATGTCGGCGTGTTGCTGGTACTGATGGTGTTCCTGTGGGTGCGCGTGGCGGTCCTTCTCTACGCCCTGTTCTTCGGCATGCATCCCTTCCCGGGTCTCGACGGCATTGTCACCGAACTCTTCACGACAGCCAGCGGCTGGGGCTTGCTGATCAGTGGCAGCCTGTTCGGTGCCCTGTTCGCATCGCTCGGCTTCGGGCTGGGAGCGTTGTCTATCCCGATGTTGCTCAACGAGCGAACTGACGCCTTCACTGCCATGGGCACGAGCATGGCGCTGACCTGGAACAATCTACCCGTCATGCTCGCCTGGGGTGGCATTGTCCTGGTGATGTTCGCGTTCTGTGTGTTCACGCTCCTGTTCGGACTGTTCATCGTGTTCCCGGTGCTCGGCCACGCCACCTGGCATGCCTACGTTGCCATACGCGGCGAACCGGATTCACCGATCTTCACACCGGCCGTTCCGGAGGCGGAAGCGCTCTGAACCCGGCAGACGTCCTCGAGCTGAGCAGGGCTGCCCGAACGCTCGAGGCAGGACATCGTCAGGTCGATCTGGCGGTACCGTCGATACGCTGTGGCGCTTGCGTCGCGAGAATCGAGAAGAGCCTCGCCGCGATGCCTGGCGTACGACGTGCTCGCGCCAACCTGACGACACGTCAGGTGCGGGTCGAGTGGGATGCGAATGCCGCGACCCCCAACGTTCTCGACACACTCGAATCGGCAGGCTTTCCGGCAACCTTGCAGGAAACCGTCGCGGACGGTGCAGACACATCAGTCGTCGATGGCGAGTTTCGGCGCCATGTAAAGGCCCTGGCCGTTGCCGGGTTCGCGGCTGGCAATGTGATGATGCTCTCGATCGCCGTCTGGTCCGGTGCAGACGGAACCGAGCGCAGCATCTTTCACTGGTTGTCGGCAAGCATCGCGCTTCCCGCCCTCGCTTACTCCGGCCGCATCTTCTTCGCATCGGCGTGGGATGCCCTTCGACACGGGCACATGAACATGGACGTGCCAATCACGATCGGTGTACTGGTCACGGCCGCGATGAGTGTCTACGACATCGTGAATCACGGTCAGGCGATCTATTTCGACGCCGCGCTGATGCTCGTGTTCTTCTTGCTGGTTGGACGCACACTCGATCAGCGTGTGCGCGAACGAGCGCGTCATGCCGCCGATGCCGTGGCGCGTTTCGAACCCCGCGGCGCTGACGTTCTCATGGACGACGGCAGCCGCCGGTTCACACCCTTGGCGAATCTTTCGGTCGGGGACAGAATGGTAGTAAAGCCGGGCGAACGCGTGGCCGTGGACGCGATCGTCGAGCAGGGGTATTCGGCTGTCGATCGCTCTCTGGTCAGCGGCGAGAGCATGCCGGTCGACGTGGCCGTCGGTGCACACGTCCAGGCGGGGACGCGAAATCTGCAAGCCGAGCTCGTGGTCACGGCAACGGCCGATGCAGACGGCTCTTTCCTCGCCACGATCCGGCAGATGATGCAAGCAGCCGAAGCCACCCGGGGTCGCGGTCGGCGCATCGCAGACCGAGCCGCAGCGCACTATGCACCCGTTGTACACACTGCGGCGGCGGCTGCCTTCGTCGGCTGGTATATCGTGTCCGGCGACCTGCATCACGCGACCACGGTCGCTGTCGCGGTGCTGATCATTACCTGCCCTTGTGCTCTCGGCCTGGCCGTGCCGGTTGTGCAAGTGCTCGCAGCACGTCGACTGTTTGATGCCGGCATCGTGATCAAGGACGGCGCGGCACTGGAACGCCTGGCAGACGTGGATACCGTCGTCTTCGACAAGACCGGCACGCTGACGAGTGCGGAAATTGCCTGGAGCAGCAGCGACCGCACTGCCGATGTGTCGATGCCGGCTGGGGCGGTGCGCGAAACGGCGTTGATCGACCCGCTACCCGCCCCGTCGAGCAACAGGGCGACGGCAGATTCGCTAACCCTTGCCCGAGCACTTGCCAGCACTTCCGAGCACCCGCATGCCAGGGCTCTGATGAACGGCCTGTCGGTCGAATCGACGACGAACCGCGTCGCGATGGACGCGACAACAGAGATTCCGGGAGCGGGCATCGAAGGGCGTCAGGGAGAACATGTCTATCGCCTGGGTCGCGCTGACTGGGCGATTGCGGAGAACATGACGGGCCTCCCTGCTGTGCCTGGCCGAAAGTTTCCCGACGGGTCTGGCCAGGGACTCCGCGAAGTGCCCGGCCGGAACCTTCCCGACGTGCCCGGTCCAGACCGGCGCGAAGCCCCTCGAGATAGCCCCGACACCGTACTGTCACGCGACGGCCACGAATTGGTCAGGTTCCATTTTCACGATACTCCACGCAAGGACGCCGCCCTCTGCGTCGAGGCGCTGACCGCCAACGGACTCGTGGTCGAATTGCTTTCGGGCGACCGGTGCCGACGTGTCAGCCGACTCGCCGAATCACTCGGCATCGCGCGCGCTCGAGGCGATGCCCTGCCCGCAGACAAGCTGGCGCGCGTGCAGGCGTTGCAGAACGAGGGACACGCGGTGCTGATGATCGGCGACGGCGTCAACGATTCACCGGCCATGACGGCAGCGAGTGTATCGATCGCGCCGTTCTCGGCGGTCGAGACAGGGCGTCGCGCGGCGGACTTCCTCCTTTTGCAGGATCGATTGCTCGGCATACCGGAAGCCGTCGTTGTCGCACGACGCGCCCGCCGTCTCGTGCGCAGCAATCTCCAGCTCGCCATCCTCTACAACGTGCTTGCCATGCCGCTGGCAATCGCAGGGTACGTCACGCCGCTGGTGGCGGCCGTATCGATGTCACTGTCGTCGATGCTTGTCGTCGCCAACGCGCTCCGCCTGTCCGGACACAACCTGTCCGGACACAACCTGTCAGGGCACAGCCTGAGCAGGCGCAACCTGTCAGGACGCAAGACATTGCCGGAAACACGAGCGAGTACAACGTGAGCAGTTACCTCTTCCTCATCCCGGTATCACTGGCCCTCAGTCTACTTGGACTGTTCGCTTTCCTCTGGTCTCTGCGCCACGATCAGTACGACGATCTTGACGGCGCAGCCGAACGCATGCTGTTCGCCGATGATCGTCCGATCGTTGACGATCAGGCACTGTCCGAACCAGCGAGCGGCAAGACCGAACAAGACACCTGATCATCTCGACGGTGACGTGATCACGATGGAATGCAACGCGAATTCGATGCGGGCGTTGGTCGAAAAATCGCAACCGGCGACTCGTCAATCATTTGACTTCCGATGAACGTCGACGCCTGTTTCCGCTAAGGTTTACGCCGCTTCACGCCGATATGAACGAGCGGCAGGATAGGGAGACGGTGGGTATCGCGATGTGGGATGGTGGCGTAAGCAAAGCTGACTGTCATCCGCTCTCGGAGTCCCTTGCCTCGAAGGCACACGGTTAAAAGTTTGAAGTTGTCTACAACTGCGACTACGATTCCGCGGAAGCGCGACGTGAGTGAGGCCGAATGCGGAACGTACGATCGAGCAGAGCGACGAGCTGCAGAGGCGTCCGGCGAGTCACCAGGGGGGCGAGCCGCTCATGAGCGATGTAACGATCAGACGTGGGCTTGATCTTCCCTTCGAAGGTGAACCCGAACAGCGGATCGAGGATGCACGCGCGGTATCGTCCGTCGCGATCATCGGACTCGACTACATCGGTCTGAAGCCGACGATGGCGGTCGCCGAAGGCGATCGTGTCTCGCTCGGACAAACACTCTTTACCGACAAGAAATATCCGCAAGTGCGCTTCGTCGCCCCGGGAAGCGGCACCGTCACGGCGATTCATCGCGGTGCCCGTCGCGTGCTGCAGGCAGTCGAGATCAAGCTGGAAGAAGACGCAGCCGAGAACGACACGCCTGGCAAGATCCTCGATGGCGTCGGCCATGAGGGTATCGGTCGGCTCGGTGCGCCACGCGTGCGTGAGGGTCTGCTCGACAGCGGACTCTGGACAGCACTGCGCACCCGTCCGTACAGCAAGATTCCAGCGCCAGACAGCGAGCCGGCGGCAATCTTCGTCACGGCAACCGACAGCAATCCGCTGGCGGCCGATCCCGCGGTCATCATCGACGCTTACCGTGCCGACTTCACCGCTGGCCTCGCGGCGCTCGGCGCACTCACCTCGGGCCCTGTCCACGTTTGCCATGCGGCCGGCAGCGCGGCCCCCGAACTCCCCTCGGGAACCCGTTTCAAGGCCACCGGCTTTGACGGCCCGCATCCGGCGGGGCTTCCCGGCACGCACATTCACTTCCTGCATCCGGTTGACGGTTCCGAAGTGGTCTGGCACATCGGTTATCAGGACGTCATCGCCATCGGCAAGCTGTTTGCGACCGGTGAGCTCTGGGTGACGCGAATCGTTGCTCTGGGTGGGCCTGTCGTCAAGCAACCACGGTTGCTACGCACACGTCTCGGCGCATCGATAGAGGATCTCGTCAGCGACGAACTCGAGAGCGTCGAATGCCGCGTGGTGTCGGGTTCCGTTCTGTCCGGGCGTCGCGCGGCCAACTGGTCAAACTACCTTGGCCGCTACCACACGCAGATTTCGGTCATCGCCGAAGGTCGTGAACGGGAACTGCTCGGCTGGATAAACCCTACGGGCAAGAAGTTCTCGGCGATAAACCTGTTCATGTCGAGTCTCGATCGAAGTCGCAAGCGGTTCCCGTTCACCAGTACCACCAATGGCAGCCCGCGTGCGATGGTTCCCATCGGCAACTACGAACGGGTTGTACCTCTCGACATATTGCCAACACAGCTGTTGCGCTCGCTGCTGGTATTCGATACGGACACCGCACAGGAGCTCGGCTGCCTGGAGCTTGACGAAGAGGACATCGCGCTGTGCTCGTTCGTCTGCTCGGGCAAGCACGATTTCGGGCCGGTGCTACGTGAAAATCTCGAACGCATAGAGAGGGAAGGCTGATGAGTGCTGTGCGCCGCTGGCTCGACCGAATTCATCCGCAATTCGCGAAGGGCGGTCCGTACGAAAAGTACTACGCGCTGTACGAGATGGTCGACACCTTCCTGTACACGCCTCCGGACGTGACCCGTACTGCGCCGCATGTGCGCGACGCGATCGATCTCAAGCGCGTGATGAGCTACGTCGTGCTGGCCACTATCCCCTGTGTCCTGCTCGGCATGTGGAACGTCGGCTACCAGGCCAATTCTGCCATCACCGAACTCGGACTTGCCGGCGCCGAGGGTTGGCGCGGGGCGATACTGGGTTTGTTGGGAGTCGGCTACGACCCGTCGAGCCTCTGGGACAACATCCTCCACGGCCTCGCCTTCTTCCTGCCGATATACGTCGTCACCCTGCTCGCAGGCGGCTTCTGGGAAGTGCTGTTTGCCGGTATTCGTAATCACGAAGTCAACGAAGGCTTCCTGGTGACGTCCATGCTCTTCGCCTTGACGCTGCCTCCATCCATTCCGCTGTGGATGGTTGCACTCGGTATATCCTTCGGTGTAGTGCTCGCCAAGGAGGTCTTCGGCGGGACCGGCAAGAACTTCGTCAACCCTGCCCTGGCCGGCCGCGCGTTCCTGTTCTTCGCCTATCCCGCACAGCTTTCGGGCGATGGCGTATGGACTGCAGTGGATGGTTTCAGCGGCGCAACAGCACTATCGCTCGGTGCCGAAGGTGGAGTCGCGTCGATAGTTGGCGCCGGCATCAGCTGGGGAGACGCCTTCTTCGGTGCCATCCAGGGTTCACTCGGCTCGACCTCGACGCTCGCTTGTCTGCTCGGTGCCGCTTTCCTGATCTACACACGGATCGCCTCTTACCGGATCATCCTCGGCACCTTCATCGGCATGGTGGTGACTTCGCTGGTGTTCAACGCCATCGGCAGCGACACCAACCCCATGTTTGCCACACCCTGGTACTGGCACTTCGTGCTGGGCGGATTCGCCTTCGGCATGGTGTTCATGGCCACCGATCCGGTGAGCGCCACCCACACGGATACCGGACGCTGGATCTTCGGCTTCCTGATCGGTTTCATGACGGTGATCATCCGGGTCGTCAATCCCGCTTACCCGGAGGGGATCATGCTGGCGATCCTGTTCGCGAACCTGATTGCACCGCTCATCGACTACGGCGTGGTGAAGGCGAACGTGCGACGTCGGCTGCGTCGGCAGTCGGCGCGCGGGCAAGGTGCTGCTGCCAGCGCTAATGCACCGGCTCCGTCACCAGGCAGTGATGTTGCGGTGGCCCGGATGGCCGGCAAGGCCGATCCGGAGGCAGGCGAATGAGCGGCAGCGACAACAAGGGTGCCGGGGAAGCGGACGGCATCGAGGAATCGGTTCAGCCCACAACAGATAGCCACGATGGCGTTGCAGGTGAACCCGCAGGCAGGTTTGCCGAGATCCTCGCCTTGTCGAATGACGACCCGAAGAAGACCGTCGCAGTGGCGCTCGCCTTGTGTCTTGTCTGCTCCATCGTGGTCTCGGCGGCAGCGGTTCTGCTGCGCCCGGCGCAGCAGGCCAACGCCGAGCTCGACCGTCGCAAGAACGTGGTCGAGGTTGCCGGTCTGGTCGAAGGCAACACGGTGGACGCGACAGAAGTCGAAGCCCTGTTCGATTCGATCGAACGGCGTATCGTCGATCTCGAGAGTGGCGAATTCACCGAGGAGCTCGACGCGGCAAGCTTCGATCAGCGAGCCGCGGCGGCAGACCCTGAACTCGGTGTCGGTATCGCGCCGGACGCCGACATCGCAGGCATCGGCCGCCGTTCACGTTACGCCGAGGTCTTCCTGGTACGTGAAGGTGAGGCTCTGCAGCAGGTCGTGCTGCCGGTGCACGGGCTTGGATTGTGGTCGACCTTGTACGGCTTCATCGCACTCGAAGGCGATCTGCGAACGATATCGGGCCTGAAATTCTACGATCACGCAGAGACACCCGGCCTGGGTGGCGAAGTCGAGAACGTGGCCTGGCGGAGCAAGTGGGAAGGCAAGCTTGCTTTCGATGAGGCAGGAGATCTGCGCATCGAAGTCGCCAAGGGCACGGTACCCGCCAACGCGCCGGATGCCGCCTACAGTGTCGACGGATTGGCAGGCGCGACCTTGACAAGTCGAGGCGTGACCAACCTGCTTCGCTACTGGCTCGACGAAGAAGGCTTCGGCCCGTTCCTCGCGAAGCTCGGCGAAAGTGGACCGAGCGGCAGCTGACAACGGAGATATGACGATGGACAGTGAAAGTAAAAAAGTCGTCCTCGACCCGTTGGTCGACAACAACCCGATCACACTGCAGGTACTCGGCGTGTGCTCGGCGCTCGCCGTGACGACCACGCTCGCCGCGTCGCTGATGATGTGCTTTGCGCTGACTCTCGTCGTCGCTTGCTCGAATGCCTCGATCTCGATGATTCGCGACCATGTGCCCTCGAGCATCCGCATCATCGTGCAGATGACGATCATCGCCTCGCTGGTCATTGTCGTCGACCAGCTTCTCAAGGCATTCGCATACGACACCGCCAAGCAGCTTTCGGTGTTCGTCGGCTTGATCATCACCAACTGCATCGTGCTCGGCCGTGCCGAAGCGTTCGCGATGAAGAACCCGCCCGGGGTCAGTTTCCTCGACGGCCTCGGTAACGGCCTCGGATACAGTGCCGTGCTGATCATCGTCGGCACGCTACGCGAACTCTTTGGTTCCGGGACGCTGCTCGGCTACACGATCCTGCCGACAGTGAACGATGGTGGCTGGTACTACACCAACGGCATGATGCTGCTACCGCCAAGCGCGTTCTTCATCATCGGCCTGATGATCTGGGGCGTGCGCACCTGGAAGCCGAAACAGGTCGAGAAGGCGGACTACCGCATTCACGAGATGCACCGACCGGAGGCTGGCTGATGGAAGCGGTACTCAGCCTGTTCGTCAAGGCGGTCTTCATAGAGAACCTCGCCCTCGCGTTCTTCCTTGGCATGTGCACGTTCCTCGCCGTCTCGAAGAAGATCGAGACGGCGATCGGACTCGGCACCGCCGTTGTCGTGGTGCAGGCGATCACCGTGCCGGTCAACAACCTCATCTTCCAGTTCCTGCTGGCAGGCGGTGCACTTGCCTGGATCGGACTGCCGGACGTCGATCTCTCCTTCCTCGGACTGATCTGCTACATCGGGGTCATCGCCGCGATGGTGCAGATTCTCGAGATGCTGCTCGATCGATACTTCCCTGCCCTCTACAACGCTCTCGGCGTGTTCCTGCCACTGATCACGGTCAATTGCGCGATCCTCGGCGGCTCCTTGTTCATGGTCGAGCGTGACTACGATTTCGGCGAGAGTCTGGTCTACGGGGTGGGAAGTGGCGTGGGCTGGGCCTTGGCCATAACTGCGCTCGCCGGCATTCGCGAGAAGCTCAAGTACAGCGACGTGCCGGAAGGATTGCAGGGGCTTGGCATCACCTTCATCACCGTCGGACTCATGTCGCTCGGCTTCATGGCCTTTTCCGGTATCCAGCTATGAGCAGGTACACAGCCGTGCAGAGATATCCTGTCATGCACATACAAGCCCTTCCGGATAGGTCGTCGACGACTCCCTCGACACCGTTCATCCGCCGCTTTCCAACCGTCGGCTAGCCAAGGGAAACACGCCTTACATGGAAATCATACTCGGCGTCGTGCTGTTCACGGCGATCGTCATTGCATTGGTGTTTGTCATCCTGCAAGCGAAATCGGCGTTGGTCGCGAGCGGCCATGTCGACATCATCGTCAACGGCGAGAAGACCATTCAGGCACCGGTCGGGTCAAAGCTCCTGGGGGCGCTAGCCGAGTCGCAGCTGTTTGTCGCATCAGCCTGCGGCGGTGGTGGAACCTGCGCGCAGTGCCGCGTCAAGATTCACGAAGGGGGCGGTGCGATCCTGCCGACCGAAACCTCGCATATCTCCAAGCGTGAAGCCGCTGATGGCGATCGGCTGTCCTGTCAGGTAACGGTCAAGCAGGACATGAAGATCGTCGTACCCGAGGAGGTCTTCGGTGTGCGCAAGTGGGACTGTATCGTGCACTCCAACGACAACGTCGCCACTTTCATCAAGGAACTGGTACTGAAGCTGCCTGAAGGCGAAAGTGTGCCGTTTCGCGCCGGCGGTTACATCCAGATCGAGTGCCCGCCGCACCACGTCAAATACGCCGACTTCGAAGTGCAGGAACGCTTTCGCGGCGACTGGGACCGCTTCAACCTCTGGCAATACGAGTCGAAGGTGAACGACTCCGTCATGCGCGCCTACTCGATGGCCAACTACCCGCTGGAGGATGACGTCATCATGCTGAATGTTCGCATCGCCTCCCCGCCCCCCGGTGGCGACAAGAACATTCCACCCGGCGAGATGTCCTCATGGATATACAACCTCAAGCCAGGCGACAAGGCGAGAATTTCCGGCCCCTTCGGTGAATTCTTTGCCAAGGAAACGGCAGCGGAAATGGTCTTCGTCGGCGGTGGTGCCGGCATGGCACCGATGCGCTCGCATATCTTCGATCAGCTGCTCCGACTCGACAGCAAGCGCAAGATCAGCTTCTGGTACGGTGCGCGCAGCCTGCGCGAGACCTTCTACGTCGATCATTTCGACCGTCTGGCCGCCGAGCACGAGAATTTCGAATGGCATATCGCGCTGTCCGATCCTCTCGAGGAGGACAACTGGACGGGCTACAAGGGTTTCATTCACAACGTGCTCTACGAGAATTACCTGAAGGACCACCCCACACCGGAGGACTGCGAGTTCTACATGTGTGGCCCGCCGATGATGAACGTGGCAGTGATCAGCATGCTCGAGGATCTCGGCGTGGAAGACGAGAACATCCTGCTTGATGACTTCGGCGGCTAACCAGCGAGAGAAACAGTTATGAACAGGCGCACTTATCTGAAGAGCACCCTCGGGCTCGCTGCCGGCACCCTGATGCCTCTCGGCGTGGTTGGTCTTGCCGGTTGCAGTAGCACGTCACGGAATACCGAGCTTGGCGTCTTCGCCGGGAACACGATGGGGACGAGCTACAGCGTGCAGCTCGGAGGCGGTGGTGCTGAAGCTGCCGGTAACGCTGCACCCGACACCGAAGCCCTCGCCCGCGACGTTGACGCGCTGCTTGCGGGCATAGACGCGAGCATGTCGACCTACGCACCGACGTCGGAGCTCTCTCGTTTCAATGCAAGTACGAACACCGACTGGGTGCGGCTCTCGGCCCCGACAACCGCAGTACTCGGCCAGGCGATCGAGACCAGCGCGGCGTCAGCCGGAGCCTTCGACGTCACCGTTGGCCCGCTGGTGAATCTCTGGGGGTTCGGGCCTGGTGAGCGCGCGTCTCGAGCGCCCGCATCACGCGACATCGCTCGCGCGCTGTCGCGGGTCGGCCATGCCAATCTCGAGATCGGCACAGACGGCGCCGTTCGCAAGCAGCGCGCTGATGCCTATGTCGATCTTTCCGGCATCGCCAAGGGACACGCCGCTGATCGTGTTGCCGACGCACTGGCTGCACGCGGCCTCGACAGTTACCTCGTCGAGATCGGTGGTGAGCTTCGTGCCAGAGGAACCAAGCCCGACGGCATGCCCTGGAGAGTCGCCATCGAGCGGCCCAGCGCTGGACGCCGTGCGGTGTACCGTGTGGTCTCACTTGAGGATGCCGCCATCGCGACGTCAGGTGACTACCGGAATTTCTACGACGATGGCGGTCAGCGCTATTCGCATTCCATCGACCCGCGTACCGGGCGGCCGGTAGAACATGCCCTTGCTTCAGTGAGCGTAATCGCGCCGACGACAATGGCAGCCGATGTCTGGTCGACCGCACTGATGATCGCAGGCCCCGAGGACGGCCTCGCCCTCGCGCAAGACAACGGTCTCGCGGCACACTTTGTCGTGAAGTCTGCAAGCGGGCTCGCCGAGCACTATACAGACACGTTCACGCGTCACATCGTCACCTAGTGGTCATGGGCACCTTCTTCCTGAGTTTTCTGGTGATCGGACTCGCGGTCGTCGGTATGTCGGTCGGCGTGCTGTTCGGCCGTGCACCGATCAAGGGCAGTTGCGGTGGCATCGGTAATGGCGGATCCTGCACAAGCTGCACTCGCCCCTGCGCAAGCGAGCGCAGACGCCGTGCGCGCACCACGCTCGACTTACCCGCAGAGTGATTCCATGCCGCTGACAAGCATCAAGGCCCGCGACTTCATGGCGGCCAACCTCGTGACACTTGCGCCGGACATGGAAATTCTCCGGGCCATCACCCTGCTGATCGAACACCGGATCTCGGGCGCTCCGGTCGTCGATGACCGCGGCAATCTTGTCGGGGTGCTTTCCGAGCAGGACTGCATGCGCGTCGCCCTGAATGCCGGGTATCACGACGAGCACGGCGGTCGTGTGGCGGAGTTCATGAGCGCGAAGGTCGAGTGTATCGACGCCGAAACGACCATTCTCGAACTGGCCGAGAAGTTCATCAATTCTCGTTACCGACGCTTTCCCGTACTGGAAGACAATCGCCTGGTTGGTCAGATCAGTCGTCGAGACGTGCTTCGAGCGCTGCAGTCACTATCCTAGCGGCGCTTGAACGTGAAGCACCTCTAGCGTCACATTCGGCGTCCTGAGGCATGTCTGCCCTGTCGGGTTTCGAGACCATCGATGCGGTCGCCGTCGCCATCTTCTTCGCGGCCTGGTTCATCCATACGCTCGTCGTCAGTCACTTGCCACTCAAGCGCCGCACGCTGTCTCACAAGATGCACACCTACAGCTCGCTGTGGATGGACAACGCCGTACGGCGCGAAACGAAGATGGCCGACGTGCTGATTCAGAACAGCCTGCAACAGGGTGTGCTGTTCTTTGCCTCCACATCGATTCTCGTCGTCGGAGGGTTGCTTGCAGGTCTCGGTGCCGCCGATCAGGCGGTCCGCGTACTCAGCGACCTCCCGTTCACAAGTACCGATACGCAGCTCGAGTGGGAGGTCAAGGTCCTCCTTGTCGCGGGCATCATTGCCTACGCCTTCTTCAAGTTTGTCTGGAGCTACCGGCTGCTCAACTACATGATCATCCTGATTGGCGCGGCGCCGGACCGCATGACCGAAAAACCCCGCCACGATGCGAACGAACTCGATGCCTGGTCGAGCAAGCTCGGTCAGCTGCATTCGGTCGCCACCTACCACTTCACGTCCGGAATCCACGCCTACTTTCATGCGCTTTCGGCCATCGCGTGGTTCATCAGCCCCTGGCTCTTCATCGCGGCGACGCTATGGGTTTCACTGGTGCTCTATCGACGCGCCTTCGCGTCGCGCTTCTTGCAGATCCTTGCCGACCGTGACGACGGCAAGGGCGTACCCGGACCGCGCACCGGCGGCTGATCGCGTCGGTTCTCGCACTAACGAACCACGATGCAGGTACAGCTGGCCAGGTGACTGACCCATTCTCAGGTTACAGTCAAGTCTGCAATCCGGACCGAGCATGCTGCATGAAAGAGTCTGATCACCGTCGCTGGATAACGGCCACAAAGCGAGAGCTCTCTGCTGAAAACAACGTCAAGCGGGCGTTTGAAGTCGCTCGGGATGCCTTGCGCCACCGCGCCGAAGGCGTTCGCGATGCGTCCGCCAGAGGTGAAGCCCCGGTGCCCGAAGTCCGGTACGCCGATCTCGCTGCCGACCGTGTGCCCGCGGCAACCATCAAGGCGGTGCGCGACTGTGGCTGCGCCATCGTACGAGGCACCTTCAAGCGCGACACAGCCGAACGCTGGAACACCGAACTGGGTGAGTACCTCGACAGTAACGACTATTTCAGACACGCCAAAGAAAAGGCCGGTCTGGACTCCTACTTCGGTGATCTTGCCGACGCGCAACCGCAGATATTCGGCGTCTACTGGTCCCGCCCACAGGTCATGGCGCGGCAGTCGATCGAGATGGCGAACACCAAGCGCTGGATGAACAGACTGTGGGACGTCGAGGCGCCCGCGGGTCCGGAGTTCGATCCGGACAACGACTACACGTATGCTGACCGTACGCGTCGCCGCGCACCCGGCGACACGACCCTGGGCCTGTCGCCCCACATGGATGCCGGTTCCTACGAGCGTTGGGTCGATCCTGCATTCAGGCGAATCTATGCTCCACTCTTTGCAGGAAAACCCGAAGCATACGATCCTTGGCGCGCCGCTTTTCGCACGCAGACACGGGAATATGCATCGCCCGCAGTCAGCTCGATGTTCCGTACATTCCAGGGCTGGACGGCGTTGACCGAACAAGGCCCGGGTGACGGCACGCTCGAGCTCGTGCCCATCGCCGACGCCATGGGCTACATCCTGTTGCGCGCGCTGCAGAAAGACGTCCCCGAAGATGAACTGCCGCTGGCCAGGCCCGGTCGTGCTCTCGGCGTGGATCGACAATGGCATCCGGAACTCATCGATGCGCTCGTACCGATCCAGACGGTCGAGCCCGGGGATACGGTCTGGTGGCATCCCGATACCGTGCATGCCGTCGGCAATGAACATACCGGCGATAACTACGCGAACGTCATCTACATCGCCTCATCCCCCCGTTGCCGAAAGAACGAGACCTATGCGCGGCGCCAGGCTGCAAGCTTTCTTGCTGGCCGCAGTGCACCGGACTTCGCGGCAGAGGACTATGAAATCAACTTCTCGGGCAGAGCGACCGTCGACGACCTGACCGATCTCGGCCGCGCACAGATGGCGCTGGACTGACGGCTACGCCAGCCCACGAGCCATGCCAATCAGCCATGCCCGGAAACTTTCCCGGTACCAGCGCTGCAACCGCTCGTCTACGTCAACAGGATGGTGGTCCTTGCAAGGTCGAGGTGGTTTTTTTACGGGTCTTGGCTGTCGCTCGTCCGGCTGCTCATGACGTCATCATCCCGAAGCGTGTCTGCCGACAAGGGAACGCCCGTTCGATACGCCGCGCGACCAATCAGGTGAGCGCCAACGGGTGCCGTCAGCAACAGGAAGATGACGATCAACAGCGCCTTAGTGACGATGAGAGATTCGCCGAAGTGAATGGCGACGCCAAGCACGATCAAGCCGACTCCCAGTGTCCCTGCCTTGGTGGACGCATGCATGCGCATGAGCACATCGGGCAAACGCAGCAGACCAAGTCCGGCGACCGCGGTAAAGAAACCACCCAGGATGATAAGCACACTCACGACGAGATCATTCATGCGACTTGCTCGACGACTCGCCAGCCGGTTTGGTATCGGGTCGCTTCGGATTGCGTTCGACATAGCGCGCGAAGGCGACGGTGGCCAGGAATCCGATCAGCGCAAGGGCCAACCCGAGGTCCAGATAGGCGGCATTGTCGAGTTGCAGCGCCAGGAGCGACGTGATCGCGATCATCAACACGGTCAAGAAATCCAGCGAAACCACACGATCAGCTGAATTCGGTCCCTTGAACATCCGGATGCAGCCGGCAACCAGTCCGGTGATGGTCAGGAACAACGCGATATTGATCGCGACATCAAGTTCAATCATCAACGCATCGCCTCCAGCACACGGCGCTCCATGCCCTGTTTTATCTCTTCCTTGAAGGCTTCACTGTCATCGACGAACATCGCATGCACCAACAGATAGTCGTGACCCTCGCTGATATCGACCGACAGCGAACCGGGCGTCAGGGAGACGAGGTTGGCAAGCACCGTCAGTTCGGCATCGCTGCAGGTACTCAGCGGGACTGCGACCAGCGCCGGCTTGCTCCGCTGTACAGGCGTCAGTACATCCCAGGCCACCCTGACGCTCGAGATAATCAACTCATAGAAGAAGAAACCGATCAGGTAAACGCCATCATAGAGCTTGCGACAGTAGCGGCTGTTACCGAACAGCGGTTGCAAGACCAGCATTACCGCATAGCCAACGATAAAGCCGACCAGCAGACTGGACACGGAGACGGAGCCGTTCAAGGCAGCCCAGGCAAAGGCCAGAATCAGATTGATGGCAAAGGGAGTCATTGCGTCAGAACACTGTCGATGTAGACCTGTGGATTGATCAGGGATGCGGCTGCGGCATCGGCCCCATCGATAAGCACGCCCGGAAGAAAGCCGATCCAGAGCAGGAGTAACGAGAGGCTGATGACTGGGATCCAGGACTGCTTCGCGGGGTTTTGCAGCACGACGCCTTCAGGAGCGGCTTTCCAGAAGGCCTCTGACCAGATCCTGATGAGCGGTACGAAAGTCAGCAGCGACACGGCGACGACGAGACAGATGACCAGTACAGCATCGTGACTCAAGCCCGCCTCGATGATCAGGACCTTGGCCCAGAAGCCGGACAAGGGTGGAATGCCGATAAGCGACAGCGCAGCTATCAGGAACAGCATGGAGAAACCCGGGCGTTCACGATACAGACCGCCAAGCCGACTCAATTCGAAACTGCCGCCAATGCGGCCGATCATGCCGGCCAACATGAAGAGCAAGGCCTTGATCAGAATACCGTGGACCATGTAGAAGATCGCCGCCGACATCGCCAGCTCCGAGCCGAGACCCAGCCCTGTGAGCATGAAGCCGATAGAGCCGATCACGTGAAAAGAGAGGATCCGCCGAATGTCCGTATGAGTCAGGGCGCCCAGTACGCCCAAAACCATGGTGACCAGCCCCGTGACAAGAAGCATCATGTCGATGCCGGCATGCTCACCCGGAAAGATCAGCGTGAACGTTCTCATCAGCGCGTAGATGCCCACCTTGGTCATCAAGGCAGCAAATACCGCCGCGACGGTTATCGGCAGAGTGTGATAAGACGCCGGCAACCAGAAATAGAGCGGAAACACGGCGGCCTTGATGCCGAAGGCCAGCAGAAACATCACCGCCACGACCGATACCAGGGCCTGGTCTTCGACCAGCGGGACTCGCTGGTACAGATCGGCCATGTTCAGGGTACCGGTCAAGCCATAGAGCAGACCGATCGACGCCAACAGCAGCACGGTTGAAATGAGGTTTATCGCAACGTACTTGACCGCCCCATCGAGCTGCACCTTGTTGCCCCCCAGAACGAGCAAGGCGAAGGAGGAGATGAGCATCACCTCGAACCACACGTACAGATTGAAGAGATCACCGGTCAGGAACGCGCCGACCACGCCCGCTATGAGCATGTTGAGGAATGTGTGAAACCCTCCGGCAACACGATCTTCGGATATGTCACCAAGCGCATACAGGCTGACGCACAGCCCGACCACCGCGGCGACCAGCACCATGATGGCGCTGAGCATGTCGGCAATCAGGGTAATTCCCATCGGTGCTTTCCAGCCACCCATCTGATTGCTGATCGGACCACCCGTCGAGACGATAGTGATCAGCAGAAGCGCGGCGATGACGAGCACGCTCATGCCGACAATGCTCACCGTGCCCCGCACTCTCGCCCCGCCCGGGATAATGAAACCCGCCGCGGCTGTCAGCATCGGTATCAGCAGACACCCGATAAGCAGTCCGTTCATGACGCTGTGTTGTCCTCGAACCCTTGTTCGGCAAGGTTCATTTCATCCACATCCACCGTACCGATGGCCTGATAGGCCTTGAAGGCGAGTATCAACGTGAACGAAACCAGTCCGAAGCCGATGACGATGGCGGTCAGCACGAGCGCCTGGGGCAAGGAGTTGGCGAACACGCCGCCAGCGTCATCGGTGATGAGCGCAGGGGCGCCCACCTTGAGCCCACCGACGATGAAGATGATCAGGTTCGCCACGTTGCTGATCAGAACGAGACCGAACAGGAACTTCACCAGATTTCGACTGAGCATCAGCCAGACGCTGACCGACATCAGCACACCGACAAGCAACCCGAGCAGGATTTCCATCTAGATCTCCTCCTCCATGGCGATGACCATGCCGGTCACACCGCCGACCACCACGAGATAGACGCCGATGTCGAACAGGAGCGGTGTTCCCAGCGCAAGGCCCTTGTCAGTGGCCGTTGCTCCGATGAAGACCCAGAGTCCGGTAAGAAAGGCCTGATCACCAATGAGCGGCAGCAGGCCGGAAACGATCGCCATGAGAAGACCCATCAGAACCAGCGTACGGGGATCGACGCGCAGCAACTTGCGCATCACAGCCGGACCTTCCGCCAGACCGTGCACGATCAGCGCAGCGGCCGCGACCAGGCCACCGATGAACCCGCCGCCGGGCTCATTGTGGCCACGCCAAAGAAGGAACAGGGAAAACAGCAGCATGAGGCCAACGAGCAGTCGGCTGATCGTACTGAAGATCAGTGAATTCATGTGCGCGGGTCTTGAGAATGAGCACGAACCTTGAGCAAGGCGATGACAGCCATGGCAGCGGTCGCGACGACGGCAACCTCACCCATGGTATCCAGAGCCCGGAAGTCGACCAGGATCACGTTGACGATATTGCGGCCATAAGCCTTGGTCAGGCTGTTCTCTTCGAAGAACTCGGTAATGCTCAAGTCCAGAGGCGCCAGTGCCACACTGATGGTGATGAGGGCGACGACGACGCCTGCGGAAATCGCGATAGCCGCGTCTCGATAAGCACCGCCGGTTCCCGGATGCTGCTTGCCCGGAAAACGCGGTAGTCGGACGAGTACGGTCGCGATGAGAACGACGAACAAGGTCTCGACCATCAGCTGCGTGATGGCGACATCGATTGCACCGAAGATCAGGAACAGCACTGCCACGCCGCTGCCGACGATACCCAGCGCACAGATTGAAAGAAGACGTGATGCACTGAACGCCACGACCAGGGCGGCAATGATCATCAGCGTCACGATGACGGCGACCAGCGGCGGAATCGCCGTTACCGAGGTGAGATCGGGCGACAGGCCCTGCGTGGCCATGGTGGTCGCCAGCACCAGCACGATGACCGTGAACACCACGGTAAGGTAGTGGCTCAACGATCCCGTCTGCAGTCTTGAGGTGAGTGCATGCGCCGACCACTGAACGCCACTCAAGGCCCTGTCATAGACCTTGTCGCCACTGACACCGAGCGTCTCGACAAGCGCATTGATGCGGTTACGGACGTTGGTCAGTGAAGCGAAGATCAGGACGCCGATGCAGACCGTGACGACGCTCAGTATCAACGGGACATTGATGCCGTGCCATAGCGACAGCTTGACGTCGGTACGGGTCGCCAGTATCTCGTTGATGGCAGGTGAGATAAGGCTCTCGGCCAGGAATTCGGGAAAGATGCCCGTCATCAATCCGGCGATGGCCAACAACAAGGGGCCTGACCACATCAGCACCGATACCTCCCTGGGCACACGGTCAATCGAGGCTTGTCCGCCAAGGAACACGCGAAATGCGAAGGTCAGCGCAATGCCGACCATCATCGCGTTGGCGGAAACGGCCGCGATGACGATAAGCCAGGGTTCATCTGCGATGGCGAGGGCGCCTTCGTACTTGAGCTCCTTGCCGATGAAGCCGAGAAACGGCGGGAATCCTGCCATCGACAGACAAGCAGCGACGGCCACTAAAGAACTGATGGGCATAGAGCGAATCAGCCCGCCGAGCTTGCCGATCTCGCGCGTGCCCGTACTCTTGTCGACGTTGCCGACGATCAGGAAAAGCGCACATTTGTAGAACGCGTGGACCAGCAGGAAAGTGACGGCGGCAAGTGACGCTATGCGCAGGTCCGAACCGAGGAACAGGGTCAGCGTGCCCAGCGCCATCACCGTGGTCCAGGCCAGCATCACTTTCATGTCGGTTTGCCGCAGCGCCATCAGCGAGGCCCAGACAGCAGTGACCGCGCCCGCGATCGTCAGGGTGTAGAACCACATGTCGGTGCCGCCGAGGGTGGGCTGCAAGCGCATCATCAGGTAGATGCCCGCCTTTACCATGGTGGCAGAGTGCAGATAGGCACTGACCGGGGACGGTGCGGCCATCGCATTCGGCAACCAGAAGTGGAACGGGAACTGGGCAGATTTGGTAAACGCACCGATCAGGACGAGTGCGAGGATGACCGGGTACTGCGCATGTGTCGATATCGCCGTCCCGCTGGCGATGATGTCTGACAGCGCATAGCTGCCACTGGCATTGCCCAGCATGAGCAAGCCGACCAGCAGAGCCAACCCACCACCGCCGGTTACCAACAGCGCCTGCAGTGCGGACGCTCGAGCCTTTTTGCTCTCGTGATCGAATCCGACCAGCAGGAAGGAGGTGATCGTCGTCAGTTCCCAGAAGACGAACAGCACGATGATGTTGTCGGCGTTGACCAGTCCCAGCATCGACAACATGAAGGCCAGCAACAACCACTGCAGTCTCGCGTGATCGGGGTGCTTCTTGAAATAGCCATACGAGTAGAGCACCACCAGCACGCCGATACCGCTGATGAGCAGACTGAACAGCAGGCTCAGTCCGTCGAGTCTGAGCGCGAAGTTGACGCCGAGCCTCGGAATCCATTCGGCACTGAACAGCAGTGGCATACCCGCCGACACACCTGGAATCTGCAGGCTGAAGAAAACAGCAAAGCCCGCCGCTGTGGACAGGGCCGAAACGAACGCTACGGTCGCGCCGCGTCGTTTCTGCGCCACTGACGTGGATTCACTGCCTGCGTTGACATCGGGTGTGCCCATGGAATCGATGGTGTGGGAGGAAGGTGGACGTCAATCTGCTTTCTACCTCGTGAAGTATGGCACGCCCGAGTTGCTTGATAATTCGAATGATGCTGTGCTAGGGACGTCTGTGCAAACGTCAATCCCGGCGTGAACACCTAGCCAACCGCCGGAGCCTGTCAGGAGAACTATCGCGTGAAGTCTGATGCCTGTTTTTTCGTCCGAGCAAACGATCAGGGCGGTCGCGAACATTTCACCCCGACCGAGTTGTGCCGTGGGCCGTGGCATTCGGATCACTGTCACGCCGGTCCGCCAACAGGCCTTCTTGCCCGCGCGATCGAGCAGACTGTCCCGCAAAGGCGATTAGCACGCTTGAGCGTGCTGTTGTCTCGACCCATACCGCTTGAAGGCTTCTCGATAATCTCCGAACAAGTCAGCGACGGGAAGACCGTCGCGATCGCAACGTCCCGAATCATCGGCGACGATGGCAAGGTAGCCGCCAGGGCCTGCGGTCTGTTGATGATCCGCAAACCACCGATTGCCACGCCGACGCAGCACGCGTTTCTGGGGTCTCCGGATGACGCGACACCCGGCCCCTTCCCGATCAAGCAGACTCACCATCGCCTGCCAGCCTTCAACACGATGGCCGTCGAGGTGCGGTATCCGCCAGGGCAAGATGACCTGCCTGGACGGACGGCACTGTGGATGCGCTCGGCGCCGCTGCTTGCAGATGAAACACCCTCACCTTTTCAGCGAATCTGTCCGCTCGCAGATTGTGGCAACGCGATCGGCAGGAACGATGACATACCCGGCATCGGCTTCGTCAACGCCGATCTGACCATCGCGCTGCATCGCGATCCGGTCGGCGAGTGGCTGGGATCAGACAGTGAGGGCTTCTGGGAGCCCGACGGTAGTGGACTGGCCGATGCGCGTCTGTTCGACGCGACAGGTGCGGTCGGCCGGGCGCTGCAGACGCTTGTGCTGATTCATCCTGCTGATGGCGGCCTTTCAACAGCCGACTGAATTGGACCACGTAGAAAGGCGCATCCGTAACCGAACTTTTCGAGACACCGTAGCATCGCCATGCTCCACGCCGTCAGTGACGACACCACTCCAGAGCACTCGCCCGCGCACGTTCGATAAAGCTATCGAGCAGAGCGACGCGCCGTGGAAGACCGTCGAATCGCTGATGACCCTGCTTGAGGATTAGCAGTTGCCCATCAATGATCTTTGCGCAAAGGCCGCCGAAGAAGGAGCAAAGTCAGCAGGCCAGCGCTCAGGCAACAGCTCCAGGCCGCCATCCTCGGATGCCGCTGCCCAACGTGGAGAGCGCAAGCGCTCGGATCGTGCCCAAGGAGCTCAGCCGGGGCACAAGAATCACGAGCGGGCGGTCATCGAACCGGACGAAAGCAAGGGTGACACTGTCACTCGCTACGTCCCGTCTCTTTCCTGTGGCTGTGGTGCGAAGCTGAAGTTCAAGCTCAAACCGTCTTGTCGACACAAGCCGTCCCCATCATTTGCCGATTGAGCTCCTCGATGCACGGCGAGCTCACGATGCGATGGATACGGAGGGTACGAAGAATCTAAAGGGTCTGAAGGGTCGTTCCTGGAATGGAATTTGCGGTTAACCGCGAAACCGCTGTTCGTAGGTGTGCAGCGGAATCTCTCGAGCCGGGCTCGACGAAACCCACTCTCATACCGCTCATGATCCGATCTACGAACTTCGCGTTCGCCGTCCTGTTATATATGACGGTCGCGCCGCATGCCCAGGCTCAACAAGCGCTGCCCAACCTGAGCGACCGCACGGCGGAACATCTCGTCGGACTCGGCAGCGACTCTCGAACCAAGGCAGTCGAGCTCGGTGACTTCGATGGCGACGGTATCGAGGATCTGATGATCAGCCGTCGCGATGCCAATCCGGTTCTGCTGATCAACGAGAACGCACGGCTGGTCAACCGGACCGGCAGTTTCCTGCCCGCCGCCAGAAGCGCGCGCAACTCCAACTACGCCGAGGCGTTCGACGCCGACGGCGACGGTGATCTGGACATCGCCTTCGGCCGATTGTCCCAGACGGCCCTGCTCTTCCGGAATCTCGGCCAGGATACCGACGGCAACTGGCTGGGTTTTGACGGCGGCACTGTGCTGCGCAACACGAACAACGTGCTGGTCATCGAGTCCGGCGACGTCACGGGCGACGGTGCACCGGACCTGTTTGTCATCCAGGTCGAGAACGCGGGCAACGTGCTGCTGGTCAACGACGGCAACGGTAACTTCTCGCAGCAGACTTCGAGACTCGGTGGCCTGGCTAATCTGGCTCGGGGCCACGCGACCTTGCTCGATGATGTCGACAGCGATGGTGATATCGACATCATCTATATCGAATCCGATCTCTTTCTCTACATCTACTACAACGACGGCAACGGCAACTACAGAAACTCGCGACGCTCGACGTTCAGGAACCCGGACGACTTCGCCTATATCTTCGGCGCGGCAGATTGGAATGGCGACGGCATCTTCGACTACCGCCAGTATTCGAACCCGGCGCCTCGGGCCGAGATGTCGACCGGGCGGTTCAATGCCAACGGCATCCCGCAGTATACGATCAGGCAGGAGGCACCGATGCTACGGGGAAACCGCAAGCATGGCTTCGTGCACATGCGGGACTTCGATGACGACGGCGACATCGACTATGTCCTCTCCAGTCAGCTACGCAATTTCGGCGGCCTGACCAACTCCAACGAGGGCATGCGTACCGAGATGGTGCTGAGCAACGGCGACAGCACTTTCGTGACGTTCGTCGCCCCCGACTGGGCCAACGAGGAGTCGACTGACATGAAGATGATCGACATCAACCGCGACGGTAATCTTGACATGTTCATTGCGCACGAACGGCGCTACGGCATCTACATCAACAACGCGGCTCCCAGGGAGGTGACCTTGGAGGAGATCAGCAGTACGCCGGCAAGCGTTGGCAGCGAGACCACGCTGTCCGTGAACACGGTAACGGGCACCGACGTCCGCTACGACTGGGACTTTGGCGACGGCACGAGCACCTCTACGACGGTACCGAACATCAGCCACGTCTACGCCGAACCCGGCCGTTACCCCGTAAGCGTCACGGTGACTGCCGACGGCCGCACGGCTCAGCAGATCGTCATCCAGCGCGTGCACGAGCCCCTGCTGCCGTCACGTTCGATCTCCTCGATGAGCATCGCGTACCAGGCACGCGACGATGGCGCTCGAGTCTACGTGGTGAATCCGGACAACGACAGTGTGACCGCGATGAGCGCCGCGGGCGACGTCCTGGCGGAAATCACCGTTGGCAGAGACCCGCGTAGCCTCGGGCTCGACGGCGACGGCAGCCTGTTCGTGGTCAACAAGGGCGACGCGACGCTGGTTCGACTTGACACCAACAGCCTGGACGTGGCTGAGACAGTATCGTTGCCGCCCGGATCTCGCCCGCACGGCATCGTGATCGACAAGGTGAACAGGCTTGCCTACATTGCGCTCGAAAGCAGTGGCAGGGTGATCAAGGTCGATCTCGCGAGCAGCGCGATCGTCGACGACATCGAAACCGGACCGAATCCGCGCGAGCTCGCTCTGAGCGCCGACGGCACGACGCTGTACGCTCCACGCTTCATCACTCTGCCTGTTGGCGGCGAAAGCACGAGAAACCCGGTAAAGGGTGGCGGCGAGGTGCTGGTTATCAACACAGCCACGATGCGCCTCACGAGCAGCATCGGGCTCCCCTACCATGAGCCACTGGACAACCTCGATACCTCGGTCGAGAACCGCGGCATTCCGAACTACCTGCGTGCGCCCGCGCTGTCCCCCAGCGGACTTGACGCCGTCCTCCCAGTCAAGGTCGACAACATCTATCGGGGTTCGATGCGTGACGGCAATGCGCGCGAACACGACATGCTCGTGCGCGGCATGCTGTCGCGCCTCGATCTGGGCAACCTTGTCGAGGACATCGACGCGCGCCTGCACTTCGACAACAACAGCCAGCCGACGGCGGTGGCATTCGGGCCCACAGGCAACTACCTGTTCGTGGTTCACGAGGCTAGCCGCGCCTTCGAGGTCATCGACTTCTACGACAACAGCATCGTCTTCTCGAGCGAAGTGGAGTTCGCGCCGCAGGGCATTGTGGTATCGGACGACGGCGGGCGCGTGTTCGTGCACAACTACCTGTCGCGCAGCGTCAGCATCATCGACGCCTCCGGTCTGATCAACGGCACCAGCGGCAACGCGGACATCGTCGATACCGTGAGCACGGTCAGTGACGAAGCGTTGAGCGAGCTCGTGCTACGCGGCAAGCGGCTATTCCACGATTCGAGCGATTTGCGCCTCTCGGCCCAGAAGTACATCAGCTGTGCCACCTGTCACGACGATGCCGGGCACGATGGCCGCGCCTGGGACTTCTCCGATGCCGGGGAAGGCCTCAGGAACACCATCGACCTGCGCGGACGAGCCGGCATCGGCGACGGCAACGTGCACTGGTCGGCGAACTTCGACGAGTTCCATGACTTCGAGAACGACATCCGCGAGATCTTTGACGGCACGGGCCTGCTCGACGACGTCGACTTCGCCGATACCGCTGCACCGCTGGGATCGAACTCCAAGTCCGGCCTGAGCACCGACCTGGACGCACTGGCCGCCTTTGCGTCCACGCTTGGTCAACACGGCATCAGCCCCGAGCGCGAGATCGACGGCAGTCTGAGCGCGGCTGCGATCGAGGGCCGGGAAGTGTTCAGGGCCGCCGGCTGCGCTTCCTGCCACAGTGGTACGAACTTCAGCGACAGCCCCTCGGCGGTCGGACACGACATCGGCACGGTCGACGCCGATACCGGTGGCCGCCTCGGTCAGCCGCTGCTCGACGGTGGTCTCGACACGCCGACACTGCGCGGACTGTGGCATGGCGCACCGTACCTGCACGACGGCGCCGCCGCGACGGTTCAGGAGGCTGTTCTCGCGCACACCGACAACATGAACTTCGATGTCTCGTCGCTCGACACCAACTCGCTCGACAACCTAGTGGCCTACCTGCTGCAGATCGACGATGCGGAACCGGTCGCGACCTCGCTGACGGATCTCGACGGTGACGGCATTCCCAACGATCTGGATCCGGACGACGACAATAACGGGGTGGACGACGACGACGAAGCCACAGATCCGACCACACCGACGCTCGCCCCGTCGAACCCGAGTGCCACACTGCGCGTGGACGGCGACCTCGACGACTGGTCGACACTAACTCGCCTTGCGGCAGATCCCGACGACGTCAGCGGCAGCAACAACACACTCGACTATGCCGAGGCGACGCTCGCGCACGACGACGCCAACCTTTACGTGCTTTACCGCCTGCACGCCCCCGATGCCGTGCAGATCACCTGGGGCCTGAGCGTGCAGATTGATGCGGACGCCAATCCGAATACCGGATTCAGGGGATTTGGCGGCGAGCTACCCATCGGCGTCGACTACATGATCGAGGGCAACACGCTTCACCGCTACAACGGCACCGGCAACGATTTCACCTGGACGGGCCCGATCGCGTTGTTCAGTGCTGATGACGGTGGCCGTGCTCTGGAGTTCGCCATTCCGCGTACGGCGATCGGCGACCCGAGCACGATCCGCCTGTTCTTCTACGCGGACAACGCTTCGGTCGGCGGCACGGCCACGGACTTCTTCCCTGATTCTGCCAACGACATCAACGCCTCCACCACAGAGCGCAGTTTCGCCTACCGCTTCGGAACTGATCCGGTATCACCGCCTACCGATGGCCCGGACCCGTCGTCACGTGTGGTGTACAACCCGGCGAGCGCCATCGCCGTTGACGGCGACCTGAGCGACTGGTCGAGCCATACGTCGTTCGGCGTCGATCCGGATGATGCCACCGGCACCGGTAACGTGATCGACTGGCGCGAGGGCTGGATGGCACACGGCGCCGACACGCTCTACATCGCCTGGCGCAACGACGAGGCGGCCCAGCTGAGCTGGGGCAATGGCATCATGTTCGACACCGACCGCAACTTCAACACCGGGTTTCAGGGTTTCGGGAATGAACTTCCAATCGGCATTGACTACCTGCTCGAAGCGAACGAGATCCATCGTTACACCGGCACGGGAAGCGACTGGAGCTGGGTCTCCAGCGGCTTCATCACGCCCGTCATCAGCGGCACTGATGTCGAGCTCGAAATTGCCCTCACGATGCTCGGCAACCCCTCCGCCATGGACCTGTTCTTCTCCGGGAACAACGCGGCGACGGGCGGCACCGTGGTGGACAACTACCCGAACGCGGTCAACAGCACAGTGACGCAATTGCAGAAGCGGCACTTCACCTACAGTACCGTCGAGCCGATCGACCTGCCGCCCGTCATAGCGGACCTTAACATCGTGGTAGACGGCGATATCGCCGACTGGGACGAAAGTGCTCAGCTCGGCGGAGAAGATCCGGACGAGGTAAGCGGCAGCAACACGCTCGACTGGCGCCGCGCCTGGATGGGCAACGACGACGATCTGGTGTACCTCGGCTATCAGGGTCACGAGGCGCTGACGCTGACCTGGGGCCTCGGCGGCTACCTCGACACAGATCAGAGCCTCACAACCGGGTTCCGAGGCTTCGCGAACGAGCTGCCGCTCGGCGCCGAGTTCCTGATCGAGGGCGATCAGTTGTTCCGCTACACCGGTGCCTCGCAGACCGAATGGTCGTGGCAGTCGGTCAGCCTGGATAGTTACGCGATGGCGGGTGACAGCGCCGAGCTGTCGATCCTGAGGAGCACCCTTGGTGACCCGGAAGCGATCGATCTGGTGCTGCGTGCCGACAACTCCTCCATCGGCGGTGATCGAGTCGACACCCTACCGGACACGGGTCGGTTCACCTACCGCATGACCACTCCGCAAAGCAGCGCACCACCAGCGCTGCAGGCAGCAAGCCCTGTGGTGAATACCGGCGGTGGCGGCGGTGGCGCTGCCTTGGTCTGGTTGTTGCTGCTACCGCTGATCGGGTCACGACTTTGCGGGCGGCTGCACATGAGAACAATCAGGTGGATGGGTGAACCGATTGGCAAATGGCCCGTGCGCACTGCAACCGCTGCCTTAGCAGGCATTCTGGTATTGAGCGCTTGTGGCGGAGGAGGCGGTACATCTTCTGCATCGAACGCCGGTACTAACGGGAATGCCCCTTCTACGGGCTCGGCTGGACTCAACGGCGGCAGCGACACGGGATCGACGACCAGTGGGAGCGCCGGCTCGGACGAATCGACGGTGCCGAACAACAACCCGTCCATGACTGCCGGCTCGACAACACCCGCGCCCAATTCCAACCCGTCCTTCGCGACCACACTCGACCTGCGGCTCGACGGTACGCAGTCGTCACCCGCGGTCGCGACCAGAGCGGTGGGCATGCTCTCGCTTCAGCTGAACACACGTACCGGTGTGTTGAGCGGCAATCTTGAGCACTCGGTGTCCGGCGACATCGGCGCCAGTATCCGTCTCGGTGACGTCGGCGAGAACGGCCGTCTGGTGATCGAGTTGGAGATGGTTGCCGAAAACGAGTACCGCGTGCCGCTTGGCACCGTGCTGAGCGCCGAGCAGATCGCCGCTCACGAGAGCGGGCAGTACTATGCCGTCGTACAGTCCGCCGAGCATCCCGACGGGGAGATACGGGCGCAGATGACCGATACGGAAGTCCGTGTCGCGGTGCTCGGCACGCTTGACGACATCCAGGCGAAGGTCTTCACCCCAATCTGCTCGATCTGTCACACGGGCGGCGGACAGAGCCTGCCGGGAATCATGAACTTGAGCACGGCCGACGCGAGCTATAACTCGCTTGTCAACGTCACCAGCCTGCAGGAGTCCGACAAGGAGCGAGTTGTTCCAAACGACTCGACTGACAGCTACCTGATCCACAAGCTGACCGGCACGCAGGAAGTCGGCTCGCGAATGCCATTTCGGGGCACGCCACTCGACACGGCTGTGATCGATGCGATTCGGCAATGGATCGATACCGGTACGCTGCGCTGACAAACGTTGATGCGGCTTGCATTTCAGGCGACGGCATGGAACCCAGCGCAGCGCTCAGGCTCGGCGCCGCTCCCGCTCGCTGCGCTGGTGCAGGAGAAACGCGCTGATCTGGTCTGCCGGTAATGGTCGGCTGATCAGGTAGCCCTGGAGCTCGTCGCAGCCGAGCCGGGCCATCGTCTCGGGCTGCTCGTCGGTCTCGATGCCCTCCCCTACGACGCGCAGATCCAGCGCGTGCGCCATCGAGAAGATCGACCCCACGACCGCACAGTTGCGCTCGCCGTTGGCCATCGCGACGATGAACGAACGATCGATCTTAACGACGTCAAGCGGCAGGTTCGCCAGCAGCGACAGCGACGTGAAGCCCGTTCCGAAGTCGTCGATGGACACGCGCATACCCGCCTCGCGCAGCCTCTGGAGCGTCACTCGCGCCTCCTCCGGGCAATCCATCACGGACGTCTCGGTCAGCTCGATCTCCAGCAGTTTGCCCGGTACGCCGGTTCGCGACAATGCCTCTAGCATATCGTCCACGAGTGACTCGTCGCGCAGCTGCATCGGCGAGATGTTTATCGATACGCGCAGATCGTCGAAGCCAATCTCTCGCCACACCAGAAACTGCGCGAGCGTGCGCTCGAGCATGAAGCTCGAGAGCCGACCCATGAGCCCATTCGCCTCCGCCACCGCCACGAGCACGTCCGGGGGGCACGAATCTGCGGGTCTCATGGTGCCAGCGCGCGAGCGCTTCCATGCCGGTTACGCGGTGAAGGCCGAGGTCGAACTTCGGCTGAAAACAGGCCTCAAGCGCACTAGCCTCGAGTGCGTCGTGCAGATCGGACTCGAGGCGAATGTAGTCGTGCGACCTGTCGTCAAGGTCGGCCTCGGCAAACGCATGTGAGACCTTTTCGGTCTTCATCGCCGCCTTGCGTCGCGCCTCGCTCGCTTGCTCGAACAGGGCGGCGGCCTCTACCGATTCGCCTCGCCGGGACAGCGCGATGCCGATGTTCGCTCCCTCGTAGATCCGTTCTCCTCCGAGATCGAACGGCTGGGAGAGCAAACGCTTCAGCCGGGCGACGACGATCAACGCGCCAGCTGAACGCTCCGGTGTTCGCGTCGATCGTCATGCCTAGCGCGAGCGAGGCGGCGTCAAGGCTGTACGTCAGCGTGTCCGCAGGGACATCGCTGTCTGTGGCGCTCGCGCTGAACGTCAGCGTCGCGTTCTCGTCGACCGATCGGCCCCTGATCTCGGCAAGCACCGGCGTATCGTTGGCGCTGGTGAACGTGATACTCGCCGCGGCCGCCGTCGTACTCAGCGCGCCATCGCTGACACTGATCGAGTACGCCGGTGCCGTCTCTCCACCGTCATGAACGAACTGCACATCCCCATCGCTCACCTGCTGCCGATCAGGACGAGCGCGAGGATGACCGGGTATTGCGGGTGCGTCGAGATCGCCGTGCCGCTGGCGATGATTTCCGACAACGCATAGCTGCCACTGGCATTGCCCAGCATGAGCAAGCCGACGAGCAGAGCCAAGCCACCCCCGCCGGTTACCAACAGCGCCTGTAGTGCGGACGCTCGAGCCTGTTTGCTCTCGTGATCGAATCCGACCAGCAGGAAGGAGGTGATCGTCGTCAGTTCCCAGAAGACGAACAGCACGATGATGTTGTCGGCGTTGACCAGTCCCAGCATCGACAACATGAAGGCCAGCAACAACCACTGCAGTCTCGCGTGATCGGGGTGCTTCTTGAAATAGCCATACGAGTAGAGCACCACCAGCACGCCGATACCGCTGATGAGCAGACTGAACAGCAGGCTCAGTCCGTCGAGTCTGAGCGCGAAGTTGACGCCGAGCCTCGGGATCCATTCGGTACTGAACAGGAGTGGCATACCCGCCGACACACTTGGTATCTGCAAGCTGAAGAAGACGGCGAAGCCGACAGCCGCCAGCAGGGCGAAAAGAAACGCTACGGTCGCGCTGCGTCGCATCCGTGGATCTGGCGGGGATTCATCGCCTGCATTGACGTCGGGCGTACCCATAGAAACGTTGGCTTGGGAATGTGGGTGAGCGTCACTCTGCTCAAGCTGGGGTGAAGCTCAAACGCGGATGAAGTATGGCATGCCCAAGCCGCACGATGATTCGATAACGAGCCATCAACGAGCCAGTCAAAGTGGCTGTTAACATGCGCGGCGACACACTCGTCGGCGAACACTTTGCCAATCACCGGAACCGGCAGGGAGAATCATCGCGTGAAGTCTGATGCCTGTTTCTTCGTACGAGATAGCGATCATGTCGGACGCGAGCGTTTCACCCCGACTGAACTGTGCCGCGGACCATGGCACCCGGATCACTGTCATGCCGGACCACCTACGGGCCTGTTGGCTCGCGCCATCGAGCGGACGGTACCGCAGAAAAGGCTGGCCCGCTTGACCGTGTTGCTGTCTCGACCGGTACCGCTTGCCGGCTTCTCGATCGTGTCCGAACAGGTCAGTGACGGCAAGACCGTCGCTATTGCGAACGTCCGGATCATCGGTTACGACGGCAAGGTAGCCGCCAGGGCTTGCGGGCTCTTGATGGCCCGCAAGCCGGCGATTCCCACGCCGACGCAGCAGGCCTCGCTCGGGTCTCCGGATGACGCAATGCCAGGTCCCTTCCCGATCAGGCAGACTCGTCATGACCTGCCAGCCTTCAACACCGTAGCCGTCGAGGTGCGTTATCCACCAGGGCAAGATGACGCCACCGGACGAATCGCGCTGTGGATGCGATCAGCCCCGCTACTTGCCGATGAAACACCCTCCCCCTTTCAGCGCATCTGCCCGCTGGCTGATTGCGGAAACGCGATCGGCAGGAACGATGACATACCCGGCATCGGCTTCGTCAACGCCGATCTGACCATCGCGCTGCATTGCGATCCGGTCGGCGAGTGGCTGGGATCAGACAGTGAGGGGTTCTGGGAGCCCGACGGCAGCGGGCTGGCCGATGCGCGCCTGTTCGACGCGTCAGGCTCGGTCGGGCGAGCGCTGCAGACGCTCGTGCTGATTCACCCCTCGCCGTAAACGACCTGAGTAGACCGATGACACAAGCTCCCCTGATCGAGTTTGCCAAGAGCATCATCACGCACTCGAAAATTTCGGATCGTGCCAAGGCACGCACTCAGTATCGCCCTGGCACATACAATTCCTTGGGCAGTATCTGGCGTTCATAGTTCGCGTTGAATTTCCGCTCCGGCAAGACGACTTCGTCGTGCGGCACGTCGGTGTACGGTACGCGACCAAGCAGATGGTGCATGCAGTTCAAGCGCGCTCGTCGTTTGTCATTGCCTGGAACAATGAACCAGGGCGCTTCGTCGATGTTGGTGCGTGCGAACATCTCCTCCTTGGCCAGGGTGTAGCGTTCCCAGCGCACCCGCGATTCAAGATCCATCGGGCTGAGCTTCCATTGCTTGAGCGGATCGTGAATACGAATGAGGAATCGTAACTGTTGTTCTTCGTCGGTGATCGAGAACCAGTACTTGGTAAGCCGAATGCCCGAACGTACGAGCATTCGCTCGAATTCGGGAACGTCCTGGAAAAACTGCTCGACCTGGCCCTCGTCGGCAAATCCCATCACGCGCTCGACGCCGGCGCGGTTGTACCAGGAACGATCGAACAGGACGATTTCGCCCTTGCCAGGCAGATGTGGCACATAGCGCTGGAAGTACCACTGCGACTGCTCTCGCTCGGTCGGTGCCGAAAGCGCAACGACCCTGACGACACGCGGATTGAGACGTTGCACGATACGCTTGATGGCGCCGCCCTTGCCCGCCGAATCACGGCCCTCAAAGAGCACGACGACCTTCTCGCCCGAGTGAATTACCCAGTCCTGCAGCTTGATCAATTCGGATTGCAGCTTGAGCAGGGACTTCATGTAACTTCGCCTGTCCAGCGTCGTCGGATGCTGTCGCTGGTAAAGGGACTTCACCTTTTCCGACAGAATCCAGTCCTCGAGTTCAGATTCCTCGGTTTCGTCGAGTTCGTTCTGCAATTCGCTCTCGAGCCACTCCTCGAGATCATCTTCGTTCATCACGTCGAAACCTCCCCGTCAACATCGTTCTTGTCAGTGTTCTCCAACATCAATTGCTCTTCATATTGGCCTCGAGCTGTGGTTCGTTCCTCTTTCGTTGTCGAAACGTGAGTGGCGTGCTCGCATCAGAGTACATTCTCTACAAGACGCGAGACCAGGATGTTGACCTGCATCATGCTCATGACGGATAGGACGTTTTTCAGCGCCTATAGTCCCTTGTCTTTACAGGCTGACCCTGTTTGGCATCGGCACGTTTGCCATCGCCGAGGCATCCAGCTCGGCGTTGACGGGCGTACTCAACGCAATTGATCCAGAGCTTGGCGTGTTTGCCACGGCCGAGCCGATCCCGCCGATGCCGCTCTACGTGTTGGCCGGTTCCGGAGCTGCAGCTGTGGTCGTCGGTCGTTGCTTGCGTTTTTCAGACGAGTTTGGACGACTCGGTATTCTGCGCGTCGTGACGCCTGCCGGACGCCAGTGTCAACAACAGCTGAGACCCGCCGGCTGCAGGCGTCGACTGACCGGGCGCGGTGTCTAGAAGGCCCGCCCGGAACCCGAGCGGTGGACGTTCTCCGGCACGAACCCGCCTTGCCCCGGTCGCTCGGGCTCGCGCGGCCGGAGCACCCAGAGCACGCGGTCGGGGTGCATGCCGGCGCCGTGCACGGCGGACACCGCCGACAGTCGCATGCGGTTGAGAAGACGGGTGTCCACCTCGCCGCAGAGCGGGTGGGTGCCACCGTTGTCGGCGACGACCTTCTCCCAGGCGCTCTTGCGGCGCGACAGCGTGTCGGCGTCGGCGAGCGCGGTGCAGTTGATCTCATTGGCGTCGAGGTCGACGACGATCTCGTCGCCGTCCTCGATCAGGGCTATCGGTCCGCCGAGCGCCGCCTCCGGGCCGACGTGACCGATGACCAGGCCGACCGAACCACCCGAGAAACGTGCGTCGGTCATCATGCCGACGACGATGTCTTTCTCTCGACACAGCGTCGTGATGCGCGAGGTCGAGTCGAGCATCTCCGGCATTCCTGGCGCACCGCTCGGTCCCTCGTAGCGCACGATGACCATGTCGTGGTTCTCGAACGTGCCGGGAGCGGACTCCAGCGTGTCGAGCAGGCGCCTTTCGCTATCGAATATCCGCGCACGCCCGACGAAGCGGTTGTCCTCGAGCCCGCCTTCGACGCCAGCGAGTTTGAGCACGGCGCTGTGCTCGGGTGAGATGTTGCCGCCCAGCACGCGCAATCCGCCGGTGTCCTTGAACGGCGCCCGAACGGGGTAAATCACGGTGCCGTCAGGTTCGCCGGTGCCGAGCCGATCGAGCTGTCCGGCCAGGGTCTCGCCGGTGCAGGTCGGCATCTCGCCGTTCAGCAGACCCGCGTCGAGAAGCGCCTTGACGACGACCTGCACACCGCCCTTGTCGGCGATGTCCACCATCGAATACCGACCGTAGGGGCGGGCGTCGGTCAGGACCGGCACGACGTGCTCGGACAGGTGGTTGAATTCTTCCGGCGACATGATGTCGCGCGCAAAGCTGCCGAACCCCGCCGCCCGCGCGATCTCGGGGGCGTGCAGCATGACGTTGGTCGAGCCGCCGATCGCCATGGCGACAATGAGCGCGTTGCGGATCGAGTCGCGGCCGACGATGTCACGCGGTGTCTGCCCTCGCTCGATCATCCCGCTCAGGTAGGTGACCAGTTCCTCCGGGTACTCGTTCAGCCGGCGCGGATCGTCGGACGGCGGGGCGACCATGTGCAATGGCTGCATACCGACGACGCCGATGAACGTCTGCATCGTGTTGTAGGTGAACATGCCGCCGCAACTGCCGTAGCCGGGACAGGCCTCGCGCGCGATACGCTTCTTCAGTCCGGCGTCCGGATCCCCCGCCGCCTGGAAGCCGGTGATGATGTCGATCGGCTGCCCGGTGAGCGAGTCCCTGCCCGGGCGGATCGGCCCGTCGGACATGATGATCGCCGGGCGATCATGCTCGAGCAGGCCGGCCAGCGTGCCGACGGGCGGCTTGTCGCAGGCAACGACGGCGATGACGCCCTCCAGTCCGCTCGCGCTCAGATGCTCGCAAACGGTGTCGTGCGTCACCTCGCGCCCGATCAGCGAGTAGCGCATCTCGCGCGTGCCGTTGCGCATGCCATCGGAGGTAGCCACGGTGTACTCGGGCTGCACCAGCCGGAGCGGCAGTCGGCCATCCCCACGCCCGATGCGGGCCCGCAGCGCTGCATGGATGGCTTCGACCTTCCGTTGCACGCCCAGGTAGCACTGGCTGTCGCCCTTGGTGCCGATCACGCCGACCGACGGTTCGTGAATCAGCTCGATGTCGGTACCGAGCTCGCGCGCGATGCCGTAGGTCTGAGCGTTGCGTCCAGGGTTGGTGTCGAACACCACCGGTTTCGATTTCGTCGTCATGTGCGCATTCTAGTGCCTTCTGCCCGAGAAGCGGACAGAGTGTCCACCCGTGCCGTTGCGGCTCACCTGCCGGGTGGCACGTCGCCGCTCAACCGACGTCAGCTCACCTGCTCGTGAACGATACGCGTACCGAGCACATCAAGGCATTCACGCAAAAAGGCCGCGAGCGCGGTCCAGCCTTCGGCAGTCACGAGCTTGCCGTCCCGGAACGCCGCCTTCGGCCCGATCTTCACGTAAGTCGCCTCGGTCAGTTCGACCTCCGGGGCGACCGTGAATAGCCCTGCAACACGTTTGCCTGCAATTACCTCGGGCACGGCAACGAGCACCTGAAGGCCGTGACAGATGCAGAAAATCGGCTTGTCGGCTCGGTGGAACTCGCGGACGATCTCACGTACCCGCGGGTAGGTGCGAATGTACTCAGGCCCTCGACCCCCGGCGATGTAGACGGCATCGTAGTCATCGGTGTCCACGTCGGCGAACGTTGCGGAAATCTCGATGTCATGCCCGGGTGTCTCGGTCCACGTCATGACGGGGCCAAAATCGTGAACGCTCGAACGCAGCTTGTAGCCTTGCTCGGTATCCGGACAGACGATATGGACCTCATGACCTACCGCCATCATGGCTTGCTCGAACACGAAGATCTCGTACTCCTCGCTGTACTCGCCTACGAGCATGAGAATACGCTTGGCGCCAGTTTCACTCATCGGCCTGCCCTCGGATTGTCGGTGTATCGCGCATGAAAGCGCGCGTCTGCTCGAGATCTTCGACGCCTGCGTCCGACCCGAGACCCGTGGCCACCAGGGCCGCCGTCGCGCTGCCGAGTCGACACGCGTCCTCGAGTGATTCACCACTCGCAAGAGCGGCGACGAATCCGCCACAATAGGCATCACCACAACCCGTGGTATCGGACACCTCGATCCGGTATGTCGGGATGCGGAACTCCCCATCGGCGTGCCGAACGTAACTCCCTTCGGCCCCACACTTGAACACGCAACCCGCAGCGCCTGCTTCCAGAAAATAGTCAGCAACGTCGGCAATAGCCTCGCGCCCTGACAGAAATCGCGCCTCCTCGATCGACGGCATGAACCAGTCCACGTGCTGCAACAACGGACCCAGTCGGGACATCGTGTCGTCGGCTGGCGCAATCAGATCGAGCGTCACGGTCAGACCACTCGACTTCGCATGCCTGAGCAAGCGCTCGCTCTGTCCATCGTCCATGGCGCGCAGCAAACCGGTGCCGCCATGATGGAGGTAGCGTGCATCGCAAACGGCTTCGAAGTCTTTGGCATCGACGAGAAGATCGTCCGACGCACCGCGACAATGCAAGGCCGGTCGATCCCCGTTCGGACGGATGGTCAGCATGGTTGCCGACGTGCGCGAGCGGGTCGACCGGGAAACCAGCGCGGTGTCGATACCGAAGCCCGCATAGGCCGACACGATGTGATCACCCATCGCGTCCTCGCCCACACAGGCCACCGCCCGGCATCGCGCGCCGAGCTTGGCAGCATTCATGACGGCTCCTGCGGCCGTCCCGGCAGGGTTCATGCGGATCTCGTCGATGAAGTGAACATCGCCGCCCGGCGGAATCGCATCGACCGGCCGGCCAGCGATGTCGAGAATGGTCAGGCCGACGAAGCTCGCGTCAAAGGTCTTCGTGTTCACGATCCGCTTCCGGCCGCAGCCCAGCCCTCGACCATCGTGCGATACCCCTCGCGATAGACAGCTTCGGGACTCTCGGCGAAATCACGCCAGACACGCGTCGCTGCGGCGAGATCAGGCAGTCCTCGCCCAAAGGCCTCGATCGTCAACCAGCCGTCGTAGCCGGATGCGCGGATGGTTCGAAAGGTCTCGACAAACGGCACATGCCCTCGCCCCGGAACGCCGCGGTCGTTCTCGGAAACATGCACGTGCGCACACCAGGGACTGATCGTGTCGAATGCGGCGACCGGGTCGGCTTCTTCCAGATTCGCATGAAACGTGTCGTACATGCCGCGAATGGCGGGATGGTCGACCGACGCAACGTAGTCAGCAAGTTCCTGCATTGTCGTGACGAAATAGCTTTCAAACCGGTTGACCGCTTCAAGGGCGATTGTCACTCCAGCCGCCTGGGCGTGTGTGGCCGCAGCGAGGTGTACTTCACGGGCACTGGCACGTTCATCGTCGGTGGCCGGTTGACCACTGAAATGACCGAGCGTCTGGTGCAGGGGGCCACCCACGGTCGTGGCACCCAGCGCGGACGTGCAGTCGATCAACCATTCGAGCCGCTCGACTGCCTGCGCACGGACGTTCTTTTCCGACGAGAGCGGATTCACGTCGACGGTTGGCATGATCGAGATGGCTGTCCGTTCCAGTCCGATATCATCGAGCAGCGACCCAAGCTTGCGGTACTCCTCCGGCGTGCCGTCGAAGACCGGTATCTCTACTCCGTCGTAGCCGGTTGCCTTCAGGTCCTCGAGCAGCGCGCGATGCGAGCTATCGACCGAGGTGGTCCAGAGCAACATGCAAAAGCCGGTCTTCATCGCATTCTCTCCGAGTCAATTGTCCAGGTGAAGGGTGGGGAAGGAATCGACGAGTTGGCCATGCCGTTCAGCTCAAGGCCCCCAGATTCCGCACGTAGAGCCAGGCGGTGAAGATGCCCAGCGCGGCCGCGACAACAAGCACGATCAGGACGATCAGCACCACGCGCCGGATCTGGCCCCACGAGACGTCCGGCCGGCAGAACGGCACGATGTTGAACGCGAGCGCGCCGACAACCACCAGTCCACAGCCCCAGGAGAACAACGCCAGCGAAAACGGCTGAAAGATCATCAGAATCGCGATGACGCAGGTCGCGATGATCGCGCGTTCGAGCCACCGGGCGGCAAACGGCCCCATTCCGTCGGCAGCGGCCGCTGCTGCGATTGTGGCTGCAGCTGCACGTGCATTGGCGGACGCGTGCTTGTCGCTCTCCACTCTTGCAGGCTTCGCCCCACTCACGCCGCGTGCTCCTCATCGACCGGCATCCGGTGACGTGCCGTCATCAGCTTTTCCTCGAAAAACACATGCGTGACCCCTGGCGGAAAGCACACATGCACCTGCTCCCCCTCGGCAAGCGGATGGCGCCAGTCGGTCACCAGTCGAAGTCCGGCCCCCCCGGACAGGTGCGCGAGCGTCTCGGCCCCCATGGGTTCAATGAGATCGATGCTGAAAGACAGGCAATCTTCTCCCGCTTCAGCGACGATCTTCAGGTTGCGAGGACGGATACCCAGGGTGACGGTAGCCCCTGCCGGCAAACTGTCGATTCCTGCACCGATCTCGATCGAAAGTGTCTGCCCACCCTCCATGGTGAAGCGCCCTCGCCCACCGTCGAGCGCTCTATCGTAGACAGCTTCAAGCAGATTCATCTGCGGCGTGCCGATGAAGCCTGCGACGAACAGATTGGCTGGGTTCGCGAACACTTCATGCGGGGTGTCGACCTGCTCGATTCGGCCGTCGCGCATGACGGCGATCCGATCGGCCATCGTCAAGGCCTCGAGCTGGTCATGAGTGACGATCACTGTCGGCCTCGACAGACCTTGCAGCACTTCCTTGATCTCGCCGCGCATCTTTTCACGAAGCTGCACGTCAAGCCGCGACAAAGGTTCGTCGAACAGGAAGCACGTGGGGTCGCGGACGATGGAGCGGCCAACCGCGACACGCTGCTTCTCGCCCTCGGCAAGCTGACCCGGACGACGAGCGAGGATGCCGTCCAGTTGCAATACCTGCGACACTTCGCCGACACGCTCGCGAATCCGCGCGCTCGACAGTCCCTCGGCATGCAGCGGATAAGCCAGATTCTCGGCGACCGTCAGGCTCGGATAGAGCGCATAGAACTGAAAACTCATGGCCACGTTGCGCTCTCGCGCCGACAGCTCGTTGACAACACGGCCGCCAATCGAGACGGTTCCCTCATCGGCACCCTCGAGCCCTGCGATCATTCGCAAGGTCGTGGTCTTGCCACAACCGGACGGGCCGAGCAGACAAAGTACTTGTCCATCGGCTACATCGAGGTCAATGGCATTGACTGCCGTCAATGCGCCGTAGCGTTTGGTGGCAGCACGTAACTCGATGCTCATTTCTTGACCGTGCCGAAGGTGACGCCCCGTAGCAACTGGTTCTGCAAGAGGAAGGTCACGAAGAAGATAGGAATGAGAAACAGGGTGACGATGGCCGCAAGCAGTCCGTAGTCCGCACCGACATTGCCGCCAAGGGTACGTGCCATGGCAACCGGTACGGTGCGCGTCTCGACACCGGTCAGAAGCAAGGCGAAGAGGAATTCATTCCAGGTCAGGATAAGACCGAAGACGAACGTTGCCGCCAGTCCCGCGACGATTTGTGGAATACAGACACCGAAGAACACACGCCAGTCAGTCGCGCCATCCATACGTGCTGCATCCTCGATCTCGGGATTCAACTCATCGAAGAACGACTTCACCAGCCAGATCGAGAATGGAATGTTGAAGGCGGTGTACAACAGCAGGATGCCCCAGTAGCCGCCGGCCAGCCCGGTCACCCTGAACATCAGGAAGATCGGAATGATGACGATGATCGGCGGCATCATCCGTGTCGTGAGAATGATGAATAGGTAGGTGTCGTTGCCACGCAGCGGGTGCCGGCTGAAGGCGTAGGCGGCGAGCGTCCCGATGATGACAGCCAGCAGTACGGCCGTACCCGCCACGAAGATGGAGTTGAAGAAGTACAGCGCGAAGTCGGTGGCCTGTCCCTCACCACCTGTGCTCGACTGGCGAAAGAACACCGCGCGGAAGTTGTTCAATGTCGGGGTGAAGAACAGCTTCGGCGGCGTTGCCAGCGCATCGGGCCGCGTCTTGAACGCCGTCAGGATGATCCACAGCACCGGAAAGAAGTAGACAATGCCTACGGCGAACGCGAACGCGCTCTGACCCCAGCCCGCCTTGCCGATATCGCGACGAATGGCCATTAGTAGTCTTTCACCTAGATAGCCTCCTGCTGACGACGGTTGACGGAATACAGGTAGAGGTTGGTCAGCACGATCACGATGAACAGGATGATGTAGCCCAGGGCGGCAGACTGACTCGTGCGGAAGTTCTGGAAGGCAACGCGATACACGTTGACGGCAATGGATTCCGTGGCCGTGCCCGGTCCGCCTTCGGTGATGATGTAGATGATGTCGAAGATCTTGAAGGTCTCGATGGTGCGAAACAGAACCGCAAGCAACAGCAGACTCTTGATGTACGGAAAAGTGATGGTCCGAAAGCGTCGCCACGTGCTCGCCCTGTCGATCTCGGCAGCTTCGTACAGGTACTTCGGCACCGACACCAGTCCTGCCAGCACCAGCAACATGACAAACGGCGACCACATCCAGGCGTCTGCCAGGATGATTCCCGCAAGCGCGCCTTCAGGTGTCGCGAGCAAGGCGAACGGTTGATCGGTGAACATGTTCACCACCCAGCTCACGAGTCCGAAGGTAGGTTCGTAATACAACTTGAAGAAGACGCCGACGGACACGAACGACAGCATCATCGGCGTCAGCACCAGCATCATCAGGATGCGTCGCATCGGAAACTGGCGAGCAAACAGCAAGGCGAGCAGAAAGCCGACGATCAGCTGGAGAAGCACCGATGAGCCGACGATGATCGCGGTGGTCTGGAATCGCTCCCAGACATCCTCATCGGTCAGCACCCGCTCGAAGTTCCTGAAGCCGACGAAGTCCGGTTCCTTCATCCGGTTCGCGCGGTAGTTGAAGAAGCTCAGTCCGAACGACCAGAGCAGCGGAAAGATGTTCATCACGAACAACACGATGATGGCCGGTGCAACCAGCAACGGGCCACGCCGCTCCGGCGCTTTCAGCCAGTCCATGAATCCGCCGCTGCCGCCACCACCGCCGGCGCCAGTGGACGGAGCGCCGCGTGCCGCTACAGCGGATTTTTCCGGGTCGAGCACAGGGGCCACTTCGGCCATCAGGTCAGATCCTGTCGATTGAGTCGTGTCGAACCGATGAAGCTCCGAGTGTCGCCATACCCGCTACGGCGGACACTCGGAGCAAAGGACAACATTGAACGCTGCAGTCGTGATCAGACTCAGTCGATCAGCCCTTCATCCTCGAGCAGTTCCTGCTGGAATTCGGCGATCTCGTCGAGCGCCTCCTGGGCCGAGATCTGGCCAGTGATCGCCTTGTCGAATTCTTCTTGTTGCTGCGTGAGCAGTTCAAAGAAGACCGGCACGTGCCAGACGTCGCGCTGCCAGTCGATCATCTCCACGTGGGCTCGGTTCCAGGGTCTGAGATCGTTGTAACCGGGGTCGGCCATCACGCTCTTCAATCCGGATTGACCGCCGTTGGCCACGAACTCGAGTTGCGTTTCGCTATCGAGCCACCACTTCACGATATTCAGTGACTCATCCACCACGGCATCGCTGTTCCAGGTGGTCAGAACGAACGGCTGACCACCAATGTTGCCGGTGCGATCGATCGTGCCGTCGTCCTTGCGGAGTCCGGGCGCCACCGCGAAAGCGGACTTGTCATGCACAAGCGACGTGGCCGGATCCAGTACGGGCTCGCCCAGACCGACCCAGTCGATGATCGCGCCGACCTTGCCTTGCATGAAAAGATCCTGCATCACGAAGATATCCATCTGCCCCGTGGTCGCGACAGGAGGCATCAGCGGCAGCATCGACAGGTAGTGCTCCAGGGCCTTGACCGCCGTCTCGGAGTTCACGACACCTTCGGCTTGTGCCTCGGGCGCCTTGGTCTCGTCCCAGATATCCCCGCCATGCTGCCAGACGAAGGCATTGACCTGCATGGTCGAGAAGTCATAGCCCTTGCCCGCCTGATAGGCGATGCCATAGAAAGGCTCGGTGAGTTCTTCGCCTGCCAGCATCTCGCCGGCATCGCGTCTGAGGAACTGGCCGATCTGCTCGAAACGCTCCCAGTCAACGTCCTGCCAGTCCTCGTAGCTGCACGGCAGCGGCGCGCTGTACTCAGCCTCGAAGGCTTCTCGCTCGCCCTCGTTACAGAATATGTCCTCACGATAGAATGTGGTGTAGGTGTCCGGGAACTGCGGGAAGCCGTAGTAGCTGGTATCCGGTGCCAGTGCTGTACCCGCTTCCTCCAGGTAGGTGCGGCTCTTCGTGGGATACGTCGAATAGGCGGACACCAGTGCCGGGTGCAGGTCTTCCATGATGGCGAGCAATTCGGGATCATCAGCGATCCGGTCAGTCAGGTCCATGTAGTAGCCACCTTCCACGAAGGAACCAAGCCACTGGCTGTCGGTGACGACCATCTGGTACTTCTCTTCCCCTGATGTGAGCGACGCCGCGACACGCTCGTAGAACGAGGGCCAGGGTATGAAGTCCATGTCGAGCGTGACGTTGTGACCGTCCGGCGATACATAGCTCTTGTCGAAGTGCTCTTTCATGAAGCGTGTCGGCGGCCAGTCAGGAGCCGCCATCGTTATCGTGATGTCGTCGGCCAGGGCCGTCGAGGCACCACAGATCAGACCGGAACCAAGCGCCCCGGCGATCAGCGTACTGAGCGTGCGTGTTTTCATCGATGTCATCCCTCTCTCAATTGTCGGAATTGCTCGCCCGCCTCAGGCAGGTCTCGGTATAGGCCTTCGCGCGGTAACGTCAGTCGATTCGCGTGCCGGTCTCGGTCATGAAGTAGTGTGCGTCTGCAAGCCGGAACGACAGGTCGATCGGTTGTCCCGGTGCGTAGCGTGCAGCAAGCTCTTCGCTCAGCACACTCTTCACGATGTGCCCACTCACGGCGACATCGAGGATGGTGACATCGCCGAGCGGTTCGGTCAGATGCACCTTGCCGTTCAGGCGCGGCCCATCATGCATCTCCGCACCCGGTGCATCCGGGGGCGCGATGTCATGCGGGCGTATGCCGATCGTCACGTCGCTGTCCGGCGGTAGCGTGCGATCGGTCCGGATGTCACCGAGTGGCGTGGCAAGCTCACCGCTGCGGCCACCACCTCCGCTTCGCCCGGCGAACAGGTTCATGGTCGGCGAACCGATCATGCTTGCGACCCGTGTGTGGCGCGGTGTGCCGTAAAGCGAATGCGGTGTGCCGGTCTCCACGATGCGACCATCCACGATCATCGCGATGCGCTCACCCATGGTCAGCGCCTCGAGCTGATCGGGTGTTGCGTAAAGCATCGTCATGCCGAGTTCGCGGTGCAGGCGCTTGAACTCGGCGCGCATGTCGTGCCGGAGCTTGGCGTCAAGATTGGTGAGCGGCTCGTCGAGCAGAAGGAGTTTCGGGCGAACGACGATCGCCCGGCCGATGGCAACACGCTGCTGCTCACCGCCCGACAAGGTCGGCGGTTTTCGCTTGAGTGTATGCGTGACCCTCAGCAACTCGGCAACCTCGGCGACCCGCTTCCGAATCTCGGCTCGGGCAATGCCTGCGCGAACCAGCGGATATCCGAGGTTCGCCGCGATCGAGAGGTGCGGATACAGCGCAAACGTCTGGAAGATCATCGAGATGCCGCGTCCCTGCACGGGTGCAGCTGTCAGATCGTGCCCGCCGAAGGTGATTCGCCCGGCCGCGAGCTTCTCGAGCCCGGCGATCGCGCGGAGGGTTGTCGTCTTGCCCGAAGAAGACGCCCCGAACAGACAGAAATACTCGCCGTCGGCTACGTCGAAGGAGACGCCATCAAGCGCACGAAGCTTGCCGAAGTCGCGAACAAGCCCTTCCACGCGCAATTCAGACACCAGTCTGACCCTCACTCTTCGGACGTACCCAGGATTTGTTGGCTGCGGACGCAAGCACCGCATCGGTGACGCGATCGGTCGCCGCTGCTTCACGAAACGTTGGCGACGCAGGCTTGCCCGAATGGAGACCTGCGAGAAAGTCCGCCGCCTGATGCACAAAACTGTGCTCGTAGCCTATCTGCAAGCCCGGCACCCACCAGCGATCCATGTAGGGGTGATCGCCATCGGTGACATGCACCGACTTCCAGCCTCGGGTCAAACCCTCGTCGGCATGGTCGAATACCTCGAGGCGATGGAGATCGTGCAGGTCCCACCGAAGCGACATGTTCTCGCCATTGATCTCGAGCGTGTACAGCGCCTTGTGCCCGCGAGCGTAGCGGGTAGCCTCGAACAGACCGAGCGAGCCGTTCTCGAAGCGCGCGAGAAATGCACAGGCGTCGTCTATCGTCACCGTCTCGCGCTTGCCGGTAAGCTGATGCTCGCGTTCATCGATGAAGGTTTCTGTCATCGCACTGACTTCGTTGACTCCCCCGTTAAGCCACATGGCGGTATCGATGCAATGCGCCAGCAGATCCCCGGTCACACCTGAACCCGCAACGGCCGCATCGAGCCGCCAGAGGGCATCGCCGCCCTGCGGCAGATCTTCCGAGATTGTCCAGTCCTGTAGAAAGTTGGCGCGGTAATGGAATATTCTGCCGAGCTTGCCCTGGTCGATGATCTGCTTGGCAAGTGTCACGGCCGGCACGCGTCGATAGTTGTACCAGACCATGTTGGCGACGCCCATGCGCTCGACCGCGGTTACCATCGCGGCTGATTCGTCTGCATTGCGACCGAGCGGTTTCTCGCACATCACCACCTTGCCAGCCTCGGCAGCCGCAATCGCGATATCGTGATGGGTGTCATTCGGGCTGGCGATGTCGATGGCATCGATGTCTTCTCGCGCTATCAGGGTTCGCCAGTCGGTTTCATCGGAGGCGAACCCCCAGGTCTGCGCGAACGCCTTGGCGGCGCCACTCCGACGAGCACATACCGCCTGCAAGACAGGCGAGCGATCTGGTTCGAAGAAGGTTGACGCCTGTCGCCAGGCGTTGGCATGCGCACGGCCCATGAAGCCACAGCCGATCTGGCCGATACGAAGCGGACGAGGCGGCTGTGCGCTCATCCTTCAGGCTCCTGTACTGCGTCCCAACCGTGCGCTTCGCGCACCGCCAGCATCGCCGCCAGCACCGCCTCCCAGGTCGTCATGTCTTCAAGTGTCGCGTTGGGGAACATGCAGCCGTCCCAGCAGATGTGTTGCATCGCGCGCGTCGGCTGGCCATCCTCACCCCGCAGCCAGAAGCCCGCATGGTGCGCTATATCGAGTTTGCCATCGGGGTCATCAGCCGTGCAGTGCTTGCCGGTCTTCTCGTGTGAGCCTGAGCCTTTGACGGTAGCGTCGTTCTGCGCGACATGAAAATCGATGGTCCACGGCCTGAGGGCCGTCGCGACCTGTGCGTACGCCTCGTCCAGCTGCGCACGGTCATCAAGTGCTTTCGCGTCGTCGACGAGCGCGTGTTCCGGCGCATTCGGACTCAAGGTATAGAGCAGCGTGTGCGCCATGTCGGCTTGAAAGCCGACCGTGTCGGGGCAGCCTGTTTCCTCCAGCAGGTCAAGCATGTTCCGCCACGAATGCATACCGCCCCAGCAAATTTCGCCCTCGGCCGCGAGCCGCTCGCCATGACCTTCAGCGATGTCCGCCGCTTCGCGCCAGGTGGCGGCGATCCGGCGCGTGTTACCGACCGGGTCAGCAGCCCAGTCGCCTGGCCCGACGGACGAGTCGATCCGAACGACACCGTAAGGTCGAATGCCGAGCTCACGCAAGGTTCGGGCAGCCGCACAAGCCTCGCGAACCCGGTCAAGGAACCTGGCACGCTCATCCTTGGTGCCCATGGCCGATCCGCCACCAACCGGCTCCCATACCGGTGCAACACAGGAACCGACCACCAGACCCAGTTCACCGACGTCGTTCGCCAGTCGTTCGAGTGTTTCCCGCGACGCTCCACTCGGCGTATGTGGCTCTGCCAGAAACAGATCGACACCATCGAATCGTTGCTCGCCGACCCGCGCCTTCGCCGTGAGTTCGAGCATGCGCTCAAGCGCAATGGGAGGCTCGCTCTCTGCACCCTTGCCGACCAGGCCGGGCCACATGGCGTTGTGGATCTTCGGATAAGGCGCCGTGATCGTCATCGTCCACACTTGATCGCAACTGGTATAACAGTCATGAAAGCAGAGAAAAGCTGATCCTGTAAAGGGGTAATGTGTAGAAATCAGGTCTCTGGCACGCCGATCGGTTAGCGGACCGGTGCCGGGCAACGGAGGGAGGCATGACGCGACACGCGATCCCCATCGAGCGTACTGCTGCCGCGCGGGAAACGCCGGAAGCGCTTTCGGAGGCAGCGTCGAAAAGCACGGCGCCAGGAACAGAGGCGAACGTCTTGAACGTGCGCCCTGATCGGAGTCGACCGCTTGGCCCACAGATTTATAAGGTGCTGCGCCGCGCCATCGTGCGTGGCATGTTCGATCAGAACGAACCTATCGACGAACGCCGGATTGCGGCCGAACTCGGTGTCTCGAGGACACCGGTGCGCGAAGCTGTGCGACGCCTCGTGGACGAGCGCCTGGTGGATGTCGTTGCACAATCATCCACGCGGGTTGCGCCACTGGATCTCGGACTGCTCGAGGAGAGTCGGTTGATCCGGCGGACCCTCGAGATCGAGAGCGCCGCTCAGGCCGCGCCCCGCATGACGGCACGACATGCGACGGCGCTGAAAGACACCATCCGCTCGCAACGCAAGTGCATCGACGAGGAACGCTATGGCGATGCGATCGAGGTCGATGACGAATTTCATCACGCGATCGCGAGCATCAGCGGGCTCGAGCGACTATGGCGCACCATCGAACTCGAAAAGGCTCACGTCGATCGTTGCCGACACCGGATGCTGCCGCTGCCAGGCGAGGCTGAAACAACCCTCATCCACCATCATCGCATCATCGAAGCGCTGAGTTCAGGTGACGCTGAATCTGCGCGTTCCGCGATGGCCGCGCACCTCGATACCGCCTGGGAAAGCACACGGCGGGCGGTAGCGAGGGGTCAGGAAGGTGGCCTTTCGCCTTGATGAACAGCCCTGCCTCAGCATGATGCCGGCGGGCTCAGCGCCGATATCACGTTGAACCACCACCAGGCCAGCAGATCGATGGCGGCGGTATCGCTCAGGATGCGTGCAGCGACTCGAACAATCGAGCCACGGCCTCGGCGCCGGGATCATTGTTTCCTGCCAGCTTGTCGGCACCAACGTAGCTCGACCGTCCGGCGCGCGCCTGAGTTATTTTTGCCGTAGCATCAGCGCCTGCGCGTGCAGCACGCGCTGCGACATCGATTCCCTGGTCCAGCACGTCGAGTGCGGGTTGCAGCGCATCGATCATGGTCCGGTCCCCCGGTTTTGCACCGCCAACCTGTTGCACTCTTGCGAGTCCTTCGAGCAGGGCTGCACGGCGTGGCATGCCGTTCGCTGACGCGTCGCCTGCGGCGGCGAAGTAGATTGCCAGCAGTACGCCCGAAGACCCGCCCATGGTCTGGGAGAGCTCTCCGCCAATGGCACGCAGAAGCTCGGTTTCATCGGCAAGCGGCAAACGATCAAGAGCGTCTTGCAACGCGCGCGCACCCCCGGCCAGAGTCGATCCGGTATCGCCGTCGCCGGACAGTGCATCCAGCGCGTTGAGGTCCTTTTCAGCGCCGATGAGAATCTCGCAACAGCGCTCGATGAACATTCGTCGTTCCGCGTGCGCGGACGCCATCGGATGTATCGGCAGCAAACCCTCTGGCAACGGGAGCGTCGCAATGGCCCCCAGCTCGAGAGCGCCGGGCCAGGCGGCCGAGCCCACGGGTGCGAGCAATGCATCCACCCTGTCAGCATCCATCGGCAACAGGGAAACCGAAAAACCGTGCATGTCGAGTGCGGTCATCATAGCCGACGGGCCGACGATCCAGCGCAGTTTGTCGCTGACTGACGACTGCGCAAGCGCATTGGCGAGAATGGCCATCTCGAGGTTGGTGGTCGCGCCGAGATTGTTCAAAAGGACCGCATGAGGTTTGTCAGCGAGCCCATGGCCGAGCCTCTCGATCACCAGGTCCATGGCATGCGATGCACTCTCGATGACCACGGTGTCGACGCCGGGCTCGCCATGAATTCCAAGACCGAGTTCGGCGTGACCGTCGGCGATTCGGGAAACCCGAGGCGCCCCGGGAACAGTGCAGGTATCGAGCG
>Ga0209828_1000206_pt1 | contig 56624 bp, 54 predicted proteins | sample MaitaG_FD_187429 | JGI IMG/M metagenome (GOLD analysis project Ga0209828, IMG submission 187429) | Marine algal microbial communities from Maine, USA - Maine_Asex2 metaG (SPAdes) (version 2) | ecosystem: Host-associated > Algae > Red algae > Unclassified | place: Maine, USA | collected 2015-01-05
TGCGGGCTTGTCGACTTCTTTGCCAATGATGTCCCAGCACGCCATCTCGAGTGCGCTCACGCATCCCATTGCGGAGATGTCCGGGCGATGCGAAAACCCGGACCCGAGACAGCGGTGCCAGAAGCGCTCGATCTCAAAGGGGTCGTTGCCAATCAGATGACGTTCGGCGAGGTCGCTGATCATGGCGGGAACGACGTCGGGCCCAAACGTCGCGCCGTAGTGTTCGCCGTAGCCGACGACTCCAGTGTTCGTGGTGAGCTTGACAAAGATGAAGTATTCGCCGCCGAACTCTCCAGGCCGGTTACCGACAACGAACGTCTCCAGTTCAGCGATGTGCATTAGTTGTCCTGTTCGAAAATGATGACGTTGCGAACAGCGTCACCGGCTTTAACCGAGCTAATTGCCTCGTTGATCTCATTGAGACGGTAGGTGCCGCTGATGAGCTCGTCGAGCATGAGGTCACCGTTTTGGTACGAGGTGACCAGCTCTGGAATGTCACGGCGAATGGTCGACGTGCCCATCTTGGACCCCAGTAGTGACTGGTTCAACGCCGCCATGGTCACGGGGTCAATCGTTGCGGTGACCCCGCTTGCCGGCATGCCCACGATCACAGCGGTGCCGTTTGGAGCGAGCAAGGTCGGCGCGATTTCGATCGGTTGTTTCGCCCCAACGGTGACAAGCACGTAGTCGGCGCCCGCCCCGTTCGTTAGGTTTGCGACTTCTGTGTTCAGGTCTTGCTCGGCACTATTGATTACGTGGGTTGCGCCGAATCTCCGGGCAGCGTCGAGTTTTGAATCTGCTAGGTCGACCGCAATGATCGTTGTGGCACCCGACAGTCGAGCTCCCTGCACTGCGTTCAGCCCGACTCCACCGGTGCCGATCACGACAACCGATGAGCCTGGCTCTATCTTTGCCGTGTTTTGGGCAGCGCCAATGCCGGTGATGACGCCACAGGCAAGGAGCGACGCCGGTGCCATCGCGATCGAATCATCGATGACGACGACCTGCGATTGATCAACGACCGCCCGCTCTGCGAATGCGGCAGTACCTAACCCGTGCGCAACGGGTTCCCCAGACGCGTCACGCAGCGGCGTCGGATGCGTGACGAGCTCGCCGATGCAAGCAACGGAGACATCCGATGAGCAGTTGCGGCAGACACCACACGACTTGATGAGTGTGATTACCGCAGTATCTCCCACCTCGATATCGGCGACGTCTTCGCCAACCACTTCAACGACGCCGGCTGCCTCATGTCCCCAGACCGCGGGGAGTTTGCCGCCCCATGCGCCTTCGAAGAAGTGAATGTCGCTGTGGCAGATCGCAGAAGCGAGGATCTTGACCTGGACCTGCCCACGTTGCGGTGCAGCAAGTTCGAGCTGTTCGATGGTGAGGGGATCACCGAATGATCGGCACACGGCGGCGTTGATTGTTGTACTCGTCACGGCGACGAACCGTAGTTCGCCGCGCCCAGCGATGCGGTTCGTTCGCTGTTCGCCGAGTCGCAGACGATCCTGGTTGGTGTATGCGGACGTAATCCATCGAGCCCATGACTCCCGGACGTAGTCAGAGATGACCATTGTCGTGAGAGGCAATTTCACTCACACTGGAGATGTCAACAACCAAACACGTGGCTTGCAAGCCAGTGGGAAGGCAGGCGATTGCATCACATTCAGCGTGACGATTCGACAAGTAGGAATGAACCTGACAAAGGTGCTGCCGTGATTGTCTACATCGTCATGTTGGGCGTTCAGGAAAGACGTGGCTCGACAGCTCGGTGTTCGGTTTCGACTTGACTCCAATGCCACTGGTATCTTCCAGCTACCGGTCGGCACAACTCCGTCACGCGGACATTCGGCCGACTGAGCCACGCCTTACCACGACGTCGTTGATGCACTTCGGTGGTCACGATCTCTTCCGCCGAGATCGTGGCCGCCAAGTTTTACCTGAAGTCTGATCAGGGTTCACGGGTCGCGACCGGGTTCGCCCAAAAGAGGCCATTTGGGCTTTGACTGACCTTGGCGTACAGCTCGTAGTCCTCGCGAAAGCGCTCGGACAGAGTTGTTTGTTGTGCTTCGGTGACGTCATCGATTCGAAGGCGCACGTTTCGGCTGGCGTTGTCTCGGCGCGTTTGCAGATCGGCGCTCAGGTCGTGGCCGATGAGATCCGCAAGTTGAGCAAAACCCAAAGCAATGCGGGCGTGGTCAACTATTGCATTGATACCAAGCTTGCCTTCGAGCGCAAAGCGGTTCAGTTGACCGCTGATGGTCCACGCCGGACGCTGCTCTATGGGCAGGGTGAGTCCGCGACAAAATTCGTCAAAGTCGATCTCACCGACGTATCGAGCGCTGTTTCTCTTGGCGAGGTCTGGGCGTGACAGGTAGTTAAACCACGAAATGACCCACTCGGTCGGCTCGCGCATGACACCGAAGGACACAAAGTCGCTGAGCTCGAGCGAGGACTGGCCAAAGAGAGGCGCGAACACACTGTGGATTTTTTTAAGTGGCATGTGCTTCAGTTTGGGTTCGCCATGAAGACAAATCTCGGCGTGCGGGAGCAGCAATCTCTCGATCGTGGTGCTGGCCGCTTTGGTGGTTGCCACAAACACATACTGCTGTTGCAGGGAAATGATCACCCTTCGATTGTGCCAGTTGGCGAGCTGGCGCAGCGGTGACGCTCAGGTAATTCGAGTGAGGTGCCTTCGCTGAACGGGCAGCCAACAGCAAACGCCCGCATTCGTTATTGCTCGGCATTCGCGTGTTGTATAGGACAGAATGAAAGCTGCGAACACTTCTTTCACCAAACCACTGACTCAAGGGAGAACTGGTATGTCTGTACTGCTACTGAACGCCTCCTATGAACCGCTGACCGTGGTGTCGTGGAAACGGGCAATGACGCTTGTCATCAGCGGGCGAGCCGAGATGGTCGAACAGGCTGGTGATCGCATCGTGCGCTCAGCCGGTGGTGCTGAATTTCCGCTGCCCCATGTCGTGCGACTCATGCAAATGGTCACCTTCGCCGGAATGCGGGCGACGCGCTCGCCACGGTTTTCCAAGTCGGCACTGAACGCCCGGGATGACCGCCGGTGCCAGGTTGCCAAGTGTGATGAACGCGGGTCCACCGTCGACCACCTTGTGCCGCGCTCACGCGGTGGTGCAACTTCGTGGGAAAATTGTGTCTTGATGTGCCCGGTGCACAATTCGCGTAAGGGCGACAAGATGCTCGATGAACTTGGCTGGAAACTGAAGAAGAAGCCGGCTGCACCGGTAGGAGCGGTCGTGTTGACACCGGCTCGCAGTTCCGAATGGGATCGCTGGATTAGTCCGTCGCTCGCATGAGGTCAGTCGCGCCGCGTGGTACCGCGGTCGGTGGCGAGACATTGGGTGGCGAGACATTCGGTGGCGAGATATTCGGGGAAACCGCGCCTGTTGGATGAGCTACCGTCCTGGCGCCACATCCGACGAGCACTAATACACCAAGGAGGTGCGTAATGACAACGAACAACGTGCCAACAACGCCACTACGTGACCAGGACGTCTTGACCTGGGCAACCGACCTTGACGAGCAGACCATGGCCCAAGCGCACCGCACGGCCAGTCTCGACTTTGTGCACAAGCCGCTCGCGCTAATGGCTGATGCGCATCTGGGTATGGGTGCCACTATTGGGTCGGTCGTTGCAACTCATGACTCGATTATTCCGGCTGCGGTTGGCGTGGACATCGGGTGTGGCATGGTCGCCCAGAAGACGGTGTTCACTCGCGAGCAGCTGGACCCACATCTGTCAACGGTGCACCATGGAATCCGTAAGGCTGTTCCCTCGGGCCAACCGCGTCGAGGCAAACGGAATGCAGGCTCGCACACGAGCGCTGTGCGCTCTGCGGCGTTGGATCGACTGGTGCGCGACGCGCCCGAGGTGCAGTCAGACAAATTTGATTCCAAGAAAATCGCGTCGCAGTTCGGCACGCTTGGCGGAGGTAATCACTTCGTTGAATTGACCGTCGATGAGACGGATCGGGTTTGGATTGTGCTCCATTCTGGTTCGCGGGGGCCCGGCAACCTGTTTGCGCAGGAGTACATCGGCAAGGCACGCCACGCGATGAAGCACGCACTCGACCAGCCACTGGCCGATCCTGACCTCGCTCACTTCGTGCAAGGAACCGACGTATTTGACCGGTACATCCACGGCATGCTGTGGGCCCAGGACTACGCACTCGAAAACCGAGCCGAGATGCTCGCAGCGGTTGTTCGGGTTCTGGCCAAGGTGATGGAGGACAACGACCCGCGCCACCGAGGCGTTGTTGTTGATGGCAAGCAGATTCAGTGCCACCACAACTACGCATCGTGTGAACATCACCATGGGCATGAGATGTGGGTCACGCGCAAGGGTGCGATTGACGCCTCGACCGGCAAGTGGGGAATCATCCCTGGTTCGATGGCCACTGGTTCGTTTATCGTGTCCGGACTGGGCAATCCCGACGCCTACCGCTCCGCGTCGCACGGCGCGGGCCGCCGTCTGTCGCGGACCGCAGCACGAAAGCAGCTCAGCACCAAGTCACTCGTCAAGGCAATGGAAGGTATTGCCTGGAACAACGACGCTCAGGCGCTCCTCGATGAGCACCCCGATGCCTACAAAGATATTGACGGCGTTATGGACAACCAGAGCGATCTGGTCAAGGTCGAGCACCGACTTGCAACCATCCTTAACTACAAGGGCACCTGAGCAGCGAGCTACGCCTTGGACACATAGGGCTCAGGGTCTACGCAGCATTCTCGCGATCTGATCTCGGTTCGCCCAGGCGTCGGTGGCGAACAGTGCAACCCCAACGAAGAGTGGTTGCAGAAACAGTCGACCGAATCGTTTGGCATCAGTATCGAGGCCGAACGCATCCTTACCTTCTATCCATTGCCAGATGTTGCCCGGGAAGATCACCACGAAGAATGCGGCGATGGTCCACCCGACCAACGCCTTGTGCCAAACGAGAAACAGCGCAGCCAGGCCCAAGGCGATCTCGACCACGCCGGATGCGAGCACCACGTAGTCTTCGCTCAACGGGAACCAGTCCGGGACCTGCGCCTGGAACTCGACCCGCTGAACTGTGAGGTGAGCAATGCCGGCACCCGTCAATCCAGTACCGAGCAACCATCGTGCGACCGTTCGCATCCATGCCGTCATTCCGAACTCACTATCCCACGCGCTGACTGGTCGCCACAGTCTTCAGTCCCGACCTTCACTCGCTATCTTCACTGCGGAGCGGTTCGCGCTGCGATCTTCATCTGATCCCCGTTTAGCCATCGCGGGGTGGTATCCGTAAACCCGGTCTCGCTCCATGCGCATAGTCCGACACGCCTTGTTGATATGTGTGGCGACCTTCGTTGTCGCTGTTGGCCTCGCACGCTCCGGAGACTCGAACTCGACTGATGCCGCCCGCATCGAGTCTGATGTTGCGGAGCCAGAACCGACAGCCGTCGTCGGAGCCACCTCATTGCCAGAAGCAACACAACCTGAGCCCGCTGGTGAACCGGAGCCCACATTGGTGCCCGAAGCCGCAGCACCAGAGCCCACTGCCGAAGCCACTCCCGATGCCAATGCTGAACAAACGGCGGCGGTCGACGGTGGTATGGCCTGCGGGCTGGACGTGAGCATGTCGTTTGGCGAAAGTGCGCCTCGTGAACGAATGACGGCCGCCACATCAGCGTCGACATCATCGCGCCGGCAAGAAGGCGCCCAACTCTAGCGCCAAGGCGCGGGCTCGGCGCACTGCGGCAACGTTGGCAGACGACGGCATCGAGTCGGTCCCGCTCGCCGACAACTGCAACTTTTTCGGCGTGGTGGCGGGTCATGGGCCATGATCGGGTATGAGCAATAGCCGTACGACCCGAGTCGTGGTCGCAATGATGGAGCACGAGACGAACACGTTCTCACCGGTGCCAACACCACTTGACCGGTTCGGTCGCGGTGGGTTTGGTGTGCCGGAAGGCCGTGAGGTCGTTGAGCGGTTCAAAGGGACCGGCACTGGTATTGGCGCTCTTCTCGATGTGGCGACCGATGCGGGATGGGAGATCGCAAGCCCGATCGCTGGCAACGCAGCGCCGAGTGGCCGCGTCCACGCCGACGCGTACAACTACATGAGTGATCGCATTTGTGCCGCGGTCGAGGCTGGCTGTGACGCGGTCATGCTCGACCTGCACGGTGCAATGGTGTCGGAAACGACGACTGATGGTGAGGGCACGCTGCTCGCTCGTATCCGCAGCATCGCCCCTGACATGCCGATCGCCATCAGCTTGGACCTCCACGCGAACATGACCGCCGAGATTGTTGAGAACTGCACGGTGCTCGTTGGTTACAAGACGTACCCGCATCTCGATATGTATGAGACAGGAGAGCACGCAGGTCGTCTGCTTGTGCGCACACTCGCGGGCGAGATCAGTCCGGTCATGGTCTGGGATAGCCGGCCGATTCTTGCGCAAACGCTGCGTATGGGTCACGAAGACGAGCCGATGGGGCCGCTCCTCGAAATGGCACGCCTGCAGGAGTCACGGGGACTCCTGGCATCGTCGGTCTTTGGCGGATTCCCGCTAGCTGACATTTGGCACGCTGGGCTTTCCGTTGTCACGATTGCCGATGGTGACGCATCCGCAGCTGCGGCAGCTCGTGACGAACTACTCGACGCGGCCTGGGCCGAACGAGCTGAGTTCATGTTTCAGAGTGAACCGCTCTCTGAAACCATCGCTGAGGCAAAGGCAATGACTGATGGTCCCATCATCCTGCTTGACCACGCCGACAACGCAGCCTCGGGCGGAACGCAGGACACGGTTGCGGTGCTTGCTGAAGTGCTTGAACAGCAACTTGAGTCCGTCGCAATGTTCGCTATTTGCGATCCGGACGCGGTGCAACAGATGACTGTGGCGGGGGTAGGCAATGACGTGACGCTGTCGCTTGGTGGTAAGACGGATATGCCACAGATTGGCCGGGTTGGCGAACCCTTTGAGGTCACCGGTCGAGTGCGTGCTCTGACCGACGGCAACTTCACCATCACCGTCCCGATGGGTCGCGGCACGCAAACCGACATGGGTCCGACTGCGGTGCTCGAAGTTGGCTCCGTCAAGATCGTTGTGATCTCTCGTAACGTTGAACCATGGGACCCGGGTTGCTTCCGTAGCGTAGGGATTGAACCGACGCACATGCGCTATCTGATCTTGAAGTCTCGCATCCACTACCGAGCCGGATTCAGCGAAATCTCAGTGCGCGATATCCCATGTAACGGTGTCGGCGTCACAAGCTCGGACAACAGCTTGTTCACCTTCGAAAACGTCCGCCGCCCCATCTACCCCCTCGACGAAAACGTGTCACCCACCCCCGAGTTCCGCCCCTAACCCCGGTAGTCCGGGTAGTCCGAATTGCTCGCTGCGCTCGCAATCCTGTCGATTGTGTCCGGATCTGCGGTCCCGGCTCGCGGAGTGGAGAAACACAGCAAAAGGCGGGAGCCGAAGCCCCCGCCCTTTGCGAGATTGATGTGAGCCGGGGCTCAAATCTGTTTGTTAGCCAGCAGCGCGTGCTGCGTCGAGCCAACCGTCAACGAGTGCACGGTTGTCGTCGATCCAGCCAGCAGCGATGCTTTCAACATCAGCCTGTGCGCCGTCGGAGTTGCTTAGTGCAACACCAGCGATCGCAAGATCGATGAGTGGTGGAGCGAATTCACCAAACAAGGCTTCGGCAGCTGGGTTTGCAGCCAACCAGTCCTTGTTCGCAGTGATCTCGATGTCGGCAGCTGTCCAGCCAAGCTGGCAGCCGTCAGGACCCTGCAAGCAGGTGTCTGCGCCCAGGCCGCTGTAGCCGATAGCACCGTCATCGCCGCAGCGCTGGCAGTACTCTTCGCCACCCTCTTTGCCGAGCGGGTTTGAGTCGTCGAGAACGCTTGATTCTTCGACCGACAGCCACATGGTGGTTTCGCCAGGGATTGCCTGTGCGAGGTATGCGGTTGGGGTCCAGGTGTAGATGATTGCTGGTTCGCCGGCTTCGGCGAGGTCGAGGAACTCAGCGAACATTGCGTCGTAACCAGCTTGGGTCTGCTCAAGGTTGTCCCAGCCAGCGAAGACGATTTGCGATGCCATGATGTCGTCGCAGGTCCAGTCTTCAGGGCAGCCGTAGAATTCGCCCATGCCGTTGCCGTCGGTGTCGAACTGGCTCCAGAGAGCTTCGTCGTCATTGATCTGGTCCATGGTGGTCACACCATTTTCTTCGGCCCACGATTTGGTGATGAGCATGCCTTGTAGGCCGCCACCTGGCATGAGTGAACCTTCGAGACGTACGAGGTGATCGCCAACGGTTGTGCCGTCGGTGCGCTCGCCTTCCCACCATGAAAGGTGGCCTGGGTACCAGCTGTTGGCCCAGAAGTCCATGTCGCCTTCGGCCATTGTCTGGTAGCCGAGGTCCGGCGCGAACTCGAGTTGGTCAGGGCTCGATACTTCGTATCCGAGCTCTTCCATCAGATCATGCAGGATCTGTGCCTGTACGTAACCAGATGACCAGTTAGCCCGGCCCATGTTTGCTGTCTTACCTTCGCCTGGCATGGCGCTTTCGCCAGCGGCGGCATCGGTTGCTGCGTCTGCATCATCGCCAGCTGCGTCTGCAGCATCGCCGGCGGCGTCGGCAGCGTCACTGGCTGTGTCAGTAACCGTGTCGACGACGCCATCGGAACCACATGCGGTTGCGAAGATGGCTAAGGCAGCAAAAATTGCGAGCAAAAAGCTCGCTTTTCGTGTCTTCATGTATGTACCCCTCCTGAGGTTTGAACGCGATCGGCGGAACAATCGCTAGTTAGAAGGTATCGCGGTGCGACCAAGATTCTCAGTCACGTGGCGCTTTTTGGGCGATTCGGTTCGGTTTCTCCCAGTTTGCGGCGCCTCTATCAACGTATGACGAATGCTTCTTTGGCAACGTCGAGATCAGAGAGATCGTCATTGGCATCGATGACCACGGGACCCGCCGCGGCACTGGCGACATCATCATAGATCTTGCGACGTCGGAACTCGCCGACCATGCCGCGTCCAACAACGAATAGGACAAAGCCGCCAACGAGCGCAAAAAACGCGCCAGCACCGGTGATTGCGCTGGGTTCACCGCTGCGAGTGAACGAGAAAATCCAGGCTGCAGGTATCACAACAGTGGCAAGGCCCAATCCTGCAGCGATCGAACCGGAACGCCATCGCCGTGTCTCGGCTCCGCCAAAGAGTCCTGCAGCAAACAGAGCAGCGAGTGAGGCGAAACCACCGAAGCCTAGGAGCGGCCAGCCAAGGCGTGGTCCGTCGCTTCCATAACCAGTAAACATTGGTGCATCGCCACTCTGCGCCGAGTTGATCATGTTGGTGATCGTCTGGCCGTTCGAGATCTGCTTGCCGACGTCACCTTCGGCCTCTTCGGTCAAGCGGTCGATTTCGGCCTGCATCTCGGGCGTGATCAACGAGTCAAGACGTTCGTCGACGAGCCACGCCGAGTAACTGCCAATGAAGATCATGAGAATGCCGAAAGCAGCGCCCGCGATCAGCGGCCACGAGATCGCCAACTTGAGCGGCCGATACGGGGCATACGGGGCGGCGAACATTGCGATGCCAGCGCCGAGTGCTGCAACTGCTGTTGCAGCTACTGCGATAAACACGCCAATACCGTGGCTGTATGTCTCGACGAAGCCAGACGGTTGGAGCACGAGGTAACCAATCGCCGCGGCGAATGCACCGAGCAACGTGATGAGTGCGCCGTCGGCACCAAGTCGAGGCGTGCCTTCAACCCAGGTGTCGAGGGTCAAAGCGACGAAGGCAATCCCGAACATGGCCAAGCCAATAGTTGGAAGTGGACCGAATCCCTGACTCAGCATGTTCAGAAGCCAGATGACGAAAACAAACACACCGAGACCGACAAACATGACGCCTTGGACCCGCTTCAAGAAGCGCGAGGTTCCGGCACCAAGATGTATGAGCGGTCGTAGCGCCGCCATGAAACCAATAAAGCTGAGTCCGAGAACGATGACGCCAAAGATCGAACCGCCTGATGCTTCGATCCCGGAGAATGTTTGGCCGAGCAAGCCGATTTCATCGACACGACGCCCCCACGCCGACACAAGGCCAGCGTTCTTGCCCCACGGCAGAAACGCTGCGACCATGGCGACAACGGCGCCGCCTACAGCGAGCATCAATCCTAGGCGCTCGCGTTGTGAGACTGGCGCTGGACGTTCGCCAGAATCCTCGACCGACTCGATAAGGCGTTTCGCAGTGACCTCGTCCTTGCGTTCTTGCTCAACTTCGAGTAGTCCGCTGGGGTCTGACCGGTATGCAAGGGCTTCACGCAAGCGAGTGAACAGGCTGAGCCCGTCGTCGTGTTCTCGTTGGCTAATCCGGTCGAGCACAACGGCGACCAAGAAGAATGCGAGCCCTCCTGATGCTGCCTGCGACTGATTCTGGCTGCTCAACGCCCGCAGCAAGAGCGTGCCGAGTCCGCCAGCACCCATGAGCGCGGCGATGCCGAGCATGGTCATGGTGAGCAGCAGGGTCTGGTTCAAACCAGTCATGATGGCTGGTCGAGCTAGGGGTAGCTGTACGTCGGTCAACACACGCGCTTCGGTTGCGCCAAAGGACCGACTGGCTTCGACGACGTCTTCGGGAACCTGCCGGATACCCAGGTTGGTCAAGCGCACTAGCGGAGGAAGCGCAAAGACCATCGTCACCATGGTGGCGGAGACCTGACCGACCTGCCAGAAGAAGATGAACGGCAGCATGAACACGAATGGGTGGATCACCTGCATCGCGTCGAGCGTTGGTCTGGTGACGTTCCATACGGCATCAATGCGACCGCATGCGATGCCGAGCGGCACGCCGATGAGTACGCACAGCAGCACGGATACGAACACCATGGCGAACGTCTCTGCGGTCACCGACCAATAGTCGGGGCCGAGCATGCCGCACACAGCGACCATGATTCCCGACATAATGCCGACCCGCGTAGTGCGAGCGATAGAGCCAATGACGAAGAATGCAATGGCGACCCAGAACCAGGGGATGTCGCCTACGCCGGTCTGCGTGGGGTCATCGTTGAGCACGATGTCAAACAGGGTTTGGAAGGGCCACTTGATGATGGACAACAACCAGCCCAAGTTCTGATCGGTCCACGCAACGATTTGTCGGATCCATTCACCGAAGTGGAATTGGAAGCCGTCGAGCCAAGTGTTTTCTGTAAAGTCTGGTTGAGCCAAGATCGTTGTCATTGGGCGACCTCACTTCCGACGAGTTCGCGAGCTTGTGAAATGTCGATCTCTTTGATCTCTTCATCGGCCAGCTGCCGCACATCTGCGTAGATCTTGCGACGGCGGAATTCAGCGATGTTCGATCGCCCGATGGAAAAGAAGATGAATGCGCCCGACAGCGCAAGGAGCACGCCTGCTCCGGTTAAGGCCAAGCGGTCATTGAAGTAGTCGGCGTCGCCAGAACGCGAGATGGAGAAGGTCCAGGCAATCGGCACGATGAACGCCGCTGCGCCGAAGCCGGCGGTGAGTGCTCCCAGCCGCCACTTGTTGCTTTCATCGAGCGCAACAACGCCGCTCAGTATGAGAGCGCCGGCCGCAGCAATCACTGCGAGCACGAGCGTGGGCCAACCCAGCCCGGGGCCGTCGCCTGCGAGCCCACCAAAGAACTCGCGGTTGCGGAATCCCTCGCGCTCATCAACCATCCAAGCGGCTGTTGCGCCACCCCAGACCAGTAAGAACGCGATGACGGCGCCGACAATCGACGAGACAGACACGCCGGTCGGAAGCGGTCGGTGGGGAGCGTACGGCGCAGAGCGCAGTGCCATAACGGACCCGATGATTGCGATGACACAGCCGAGCAACGTGACCCACACGCCGATGCCACGTGAGTACGCGGCGGATTCAGCCGATGGCGACGCCAATGCGTAACCAAACGCTGCACCGAACGCAGCGAGTGCACAGATGGCTGCGCCATCAGCGCCCAGACGAGGCGTACCGCCTACGAATGTCTCGATGGCAACAAGAACCGCGATGAGGCTAAAGATCGCGAGTGCCACTGTTTCAACGCCGTCGAAGCCGACCGAGGCCAGGTTCAGAACGAACATCAAGGCAAGCAACCCACCAAGCACTGCAAGCAGCGCACCTTGACCCTGCACAAGTCGATCCACAATCGACGACTTGAAGGTAAGAAGGGGACGTACTGCAGCAAGTAGCGCAATCACTGAGAACACGATGACAAAGATGCCAAAGAAGCTTCCGCCGGATTCGTGCAGCCCGCTAAAGGACAGGCCGTCTAGGTTTTCATCGGCGGCGCTACCCCAACCAGATATCACGCCTGCGTTGCTCGCCCATGGCAAGAACACACCAATGATGGAAAGCACGCTGGCACCGGCCACTACAAGCAGCGCGCTGCGTTCGCGCGCCGAGACCGGCACAGGTCGTTCGGCAGGTTCGTCGACGGCCTCGGGAGTTGCGTCGTGCGAGGAAAGCAGTTCTTCGGGAGTTCGTATGTTTGACCACGCGTGGGTAATTCGGCCGAAGAGACTCATGCCGTCGCCGGTCTCGGGTTGCGTGATGCGGTCGAGCACGACAGCCACGAAGAAGAACGCCAAACCGGACGAGGCAGCGAGTGCCGTGTCAAGGTTGTTGATCGCTCGGTAGATCAAGCGGCCGAGCCCATCTGCACCCATGAACGCGGCGATGCCGAGCATCGAGATTGCGAGCAGCAGTGTCTGATTCAGGCCGGTCATAATCGCTGGGCGCGCCAGTGGCAGCTGTACATCGGTTAGCACTCGGAACTCGTTTGCTCCGTAGGATCTACTGGCCTCTACGACGTCTTCTGGGACCTGTCGTATGCCCAGGTTCGTCAACCGCACGAGCGGTGGCATGGCGAACATCATGGTCACCATGGTGGCGGACACGTTGCCAATACCCCAGAAGGCGATGAACGGCAGCATCCACACGAAGGAATGCACAACTTGCATGGCGTCAAGGACGGGGCGGGTCACGTTCCAGACCGAGTCGAATCGCCCACAGAGAATGCCGAGCGGCAGGCCGATTGCGGCGCACAAGAGGACGGAGATGAAAATCATGCCGAACGTCTTGGATGTTTCCAACCAGATGTCTTGGGCAAGGAATCCGATTGCCGTGACCATGGCGGCCGACATGAACCCGATGCGGGTGTTGCGAAGGACCGAGCCAAGCAAGAAGAAGCCAAGCACCAGCCATATCCACGAGATGCTCATGATTGAGGTACGCGCTGGGTTCTCGTTCATGATGAAGTCGAACAGCGTTTGAAATGGCCACTTGATGGCGTTGAGTAGCCAGCCCAGGTTCTCGTCGATCCAGTCAACGGTTTGGGTCCACCAGTCACCAACGGGGATGCGGAACTGGTCGAGCCAGTTGTTGTCGCTTATGCCTGTGTCATCTTGGTAGGCGAGCAGCATTACATGAACACCTCTCGCTCGAAGCCGTCGATCAAACTCTCTACCCGACCCATCTCTTCGACCATCTCGCGGGGGTTGACGATGCCGACGAGCGACCCGTTGTCATCAACGACTGCGAGGGTCAAACCTTTGCCGGCTGCGGCGTAGATGTTGTTGAACTTGGAGCTGCGGGTTGTTGATTCGAAGTCGGTACGCACCGCCGACGCAAACGTGTCGTTGGTTGCAACGGCCCGAAGAGCATCTTGGGGCATCAACAGCCCGGTAGGGCGGCCTGATGAATCAACAACGAAGCCGCCGCCGTCGCTGCCGATCTTCTCGATCGCAGCGGCCAGACCCATTGACTCATCGACGACAACTGTTTCTCGCATGATGGTGCCAACGTCTATCACCCGACCTTGGTCGACGTCTTGCACGAACTCGGCGACATAGCCGGTGGCTGGTTTAGTAAGGATCTCGTCAGGCGTGCCGATCTGCACGATCGCGCCATCCTTCATAATGCAAACACGATCTCCAATGCGGAGGGCTTCGTTGAGATCATGTGTGATGAACAAGATCGTCTTCTGCAAGTTCTCCTGAATCGCCATCATTTCATCTTGCATTTGGCGACGGATGAGTGGATCGAGTGCGGAGAATGCTTCGTCCATGAGCAGCACATCGGGGTTCGAAGCGAGCGCTCGGGCAAGGCCAACACGCTGCTGCATGCCGCCTGACAACTCGCTCGGGCTCGAGTGTGCAAAGGCACGCAGCCCCACAAGATCGAGCGCCTCGAGCGACGCCTTGTCGCGTTCGCCCTTGTCAATGCCTTGCACCTTGAGGCCGTAGCCGGTGTTGTCGATGACCGAGCGGTGCGGGAAGAGTGCAAAGTGCTGGAACACCATGCCCATCTTCTGACGGAACTCCTGAAGAGCCGTGCCTTCAAGCTGTTGCACGTCGGTGCCGTCGACAATGACCTTGCCATCGGTGATGTCGTGGAGCTTGTTGACCGTACGGATAGCGGTCGACTTGCCCGATCCTGACAGGCCCATGAGAACAAAGGTCTCGCCGCGTTTCACGTCGAAGGTCACGTCGGTCATACCAACAACGTGGTCCGTCGCAGCTTGAACCTCGTTCTTGGTCAACCCATCCTTTGCGAGCTTTAGCGCTCGACCACGCGGCTGCGGGCCAAAAATTTTGTACACATTTTCGAGACGGATGATCTCGTCGGAAGCACCGTTATTCGGGCTCATTACCCTCCAAATTGTTCGACGCGCCCAACCCCATTCGAGAGCACGTGCCAGTTAGAACGTATCACGCGTCTCTCGCAGGCCCATCTACGGACTCAAGAGAGATAATTGCGAGCGGTCTCTATGCCCTCGGTGGGGTACGCCATAGGGGAGAGCCCGGTCTCGTTCTAAGCTGCGACTATGCAGCGCGGCCGTTCTCAGTCCGGCGACGACCACCATGATGGTGATAGAGCCCCATATGACCACGTCGCCATCGTGCCGTTCGACGACAACGATACGCCGCAGGACATCGGCACGAATGCGGCAGCGTCAGCAAGTCCAGCCAGGCAATCGACACGCGCCGGCGACGCGACGCGTAGCCGATCGCGACGGCCGGTCGTTCTTGGGATTGCTGCGGTCATCGTGGCAGGTGCGGTGGTCGCCGCATTGGTCATTGCTGGCGACGACTCGCTGACAGCAAGTCCTGAGCCAGCGTTTGATGATCTAGCCGGTGAGCAGGCTGGTGGCGAAGGCAACCCCAACGGGTTGAAACCAGACGATTCATTTGTCGACCACTCGGGCACCGCCAACTTTCCCCCCGGCGATGTGCATCGAGCCGGCGATGTAACGGCAGACCTTTTTGGGCTGCGCGTCGACGGCGCATCGAAGTACGCCGTCATTTATCCAACGGTCACTGGTTTACAGATGCTGAGTTCAGATGGGGCCACTTCGCCAAAGCTCGAGGTTGCCGTTGGGTTTGAAGAGGCGGTTCGGTTTCCGTTGGTCAACGATGGAGGTCGAACGTGGGCGATCAACCCGGCCGACCGCGAGACGGCCTATGTGGTGTCCACCCAATTCGTGGTCGTCGACGTAGGTCTCGAAGGCAGCGTGGCATTCATCAATCCAAGCGTGACGCCTACCAATGTCGGCATCAGCTCATTCGGCGCGTGGGGTCCAGGATTTGACGTTCCTGTCGACAGCGAGATTCTTGCGATCCCCGGGCGCGGGCTGTTGATCGTGCCGCCGACCGGTGGCACTTTTCGGCTTGCGATTGGTGGCGTCGAGAAAATCAGCGACGACCGCGTCGTGGCAGCAGGCTTGCAAAGCGAGGTCTACCAGCGTTGCGATGACGACCTGGAGTGTGAGCTGTATGTGACCGGCGTTGGGAACACCGACGGATTCCCGCTTGACCTCGACCCGGGCGAACCGGTCTACGTCTCACCCGACGGCGGATTCGCCTTAGCGGCTGATCGAGAGGGAAACGCTCAGATTACAACGCTCGCCTCTGCCGAGGAATGGGATGTCATCGAGGGTGCGATCTCGTCGGCTGGCTGGGCGCCCGACGAGTCCTTTGTGGCATTCGTTGCTGGTAACGATCTCGTGCTTGCGTTTCCCGACGAACGGCGTATCGAAGCGGTCACGATCCCCACGGTGCCGTCGTCTCGCAACATGTTGGTTGTTGCATCGCCCCGCTAGCTGCGACCAAACAATGTCCGCCCCCGAGCCTTACCAGCACGTCGGGACGACTACGAACGGTTTCCGGTTCGGACGCTCGGTGCCTCGACGGCAGCCACCAATACCGCAGCCGCAACGCCGACAGCGCTCGCACACTGCACGACCCAGCCACCGAGGGACGCAGGTCCTAGCGCTAGCACGGAGGTCGCGACCGCAGCGCCGGCGAGTCGGTGGGCATTGTGCTCGCCCAAGCCTTCGAGGCTTCCGGTTTCATTGCTGATCTCCGATGCCAACGCGCGGGCGGTTTCGGTAGTCGTCATCGAGTCGACCAACTCCATCGCAAGCTCGCTCGATGCTACGACGTGGGCGGCCTGTCGCCCGCGGTCGCTCATGGCCACCATGCGCGATATCGCAACGGCGGCGTCGGTCGATGCAAGCCGCAGCGCGAGGTCCCATGGGGTCGACCCAAGCGTGAGCTGTGCGATCAGCCCATCAAGACGCTCCTGGATCATCAGTTGCGCAGCAAACGCTTCGAAGCCCCGGGTCGTCACGAGGCCGATCACCCGCTCTCCGTGCTCGTTTGGAGCTCCTTGTGTCATGTCTTCAGACGCGAGCAAGCACGCCAGGTCGACAAGTTCGTCGATGCCACCGAGCTGACCCAGTGCGATCCCTGGGTCGTTGCAGTTGCGTTGGAACGACAAACCCCGCCAGCCACCTCGGCGTACCAGGGTTGGACCCGCACCACGGCGTGCCAACCATCGAGTGAGCTCCACCCCCACGGGCGAGTGTGAAAGGCGACTCCTCGCTTGGCCAAGATTGCCAAAACGATTCAGTGTTGCTGTAAACCGGCTGGCCTCGTCGTCGACGACCATTCGGTGCAAAAACTCGCGGCCAGCGTCACGAGAAGCGAGGTGCGTCGAAATGGTCAGAACGGCGTCGTTTGCGCTGACGGCACCGGCCAGAATCGACAAGGCGCCGCTGTGTGCGAGTCGCTCGCCGAGCCTCACAGCCAAAGTTCCTGTTACTAGCCTCTCCGCGATCTCGTTGCAGCGCGCAGGGTCCGCAGCGAGCTGGGTCACATGTTGCTGCAACAGCGGTGGGCTTAGGAACTCGATGAACCCACCCGATTCAGGAGACGGCACCGTGCCTGTCTCGCCGGCATGCGCAGCGGTGATCACGACCGCCGATGTCACCGCCAACATGCTCGACGCGGCGAGGCACGCACGGGCGAATGCGACCCGTCCAAAGTCTCTCGTGCGCAACTCGGGATCCTTTGCAGACCGTTTGGCCATGACGTCGGCGATGCCGAGTTCGCCGAGCCGGACACGAAGGTGTTTCCCGGGTTCGGTGGCCCAGAGAACGTCTATGGACGCTGCGGCCACGGCTTCGAGCTCAAACAGATGCGGTGTCTTGCTCAGGAAACTTGATTCGAGCTCGACGATGGCCAGCACAACGTCGGACGACGCCATCCACACCAGCTGCTCACGAGCGTCGCTAACCAGCATTTGGTGCGCGAAGCTAAGCCCGACCTCGGTAGGGGCCAATCGTCGGGCCGCTGAGGCGTTGCCATAGGCGATGTGTGGCGCCCCACCACGGAGCAGCGCCGAGGCAAGAACTTCACCGGCGTTGCCTCCGCAGAGCGCGTGCAGGACGCTCTGGCCGGGCTTGGATTGGTTCAGTATGGTTTCGACCTGCTGCGGCGCCCGGCTGGCATCGAGCCGCGTAGCGAGTTCAATGAGGTCCGGGGTCTCGGCGAGGTCCTGGATCAGCTGCGGGGTCGTCGCATCGTCGAGCAGGGCCTCGAACCGCGCCTCAAGGCCACCACGCACAAGTAACTCGATGATGTCGACTCGTTGCATTATCGCTACCTTCAGCGACGGCTAGGTCTGTAGGCAGAGGACCTCGGCGACGGATTCAACGGCGGCGCTCCAGTCCTCGGGTGGTTCGGCCGGGCGTACCACGAATTTTGAAAACCCGACATCGAGGAACGCGTGCATGCGTTCTGCCAGACCCGAGGCGCCAACACCGATGGTGTGCGTAGGATCAAAGCCAGGTCGACGGGCCTCGATTGAGGCAACAAGCTCATCACTCATAGCGCCGTTAACCCAGGTCAGGTTCATGCCGAAGTGTTCGTCGTCGACGACGCGTCCACACGCTTCTGCTTCAGCGATGATGGTGTCACGCATTGCGGCAGCTTCGTCTGGCGAGCAAAGTCCTGGCATCCATCCCTCGCCAATGCGGCCGCAGCGTCGAAGCGATGCAGGTACCTGGCCACCTAGCCAGACCTCAAGCGGATTTTGGAGAGGTTGCACAGCGAGTTCCACACCGTCGTAGGAGTAGTGCTCGCCAGCAAAGGTGAGCTTCTCACCTGCCCAGAGCGTGCGCATGACGTGCAATGCTTCTTCCAGCATTGCCGAGCGTTGTGACGCAACGACCGATTGTGCGTCGAGCTCCTCGGGCTGATTAAGGCCGAGCACGAACAGCAAGAGCAGCCGTCCTGCAGAGAGTTGATCCAACGTGGCGAGCTCCTTTGCTAGTCGAACCGGATCTCGGCCGGGCACGATCAGGTGGGTGCCAACCTTGAGACGGTCACTACGACCAGCGGCCACGCTCAGAGCGGCGATTGGATCAAAGATCTTTGCGGTAATCACGTCGGGAACCCACAGCGAGTCGTACCCCAGGTCATCGAGCGCGTCAACGAGTCGGAAGAATCCTTTGGCGTCGTCGGTGGCACCTGTGCCAGCCGCAACCCCTATACGTACCTTCATGTTCGCCCCTTCATGGTCGCCGAACCTAGTGCACAAGTCTGCGAGCCGATGATCATGTGTGGCGTGGGGTTACGGCGCACGCTGCTTGGTGGAGATTAACGCTGCCAGCTGCCGCTGAGTTTCACGCCGACCCATAGTTCGATGCCAGCGGCCCATTCGCGAACATGGTTTGGTGGGTGCACGGCTAGGGCTGCGTTGACCACCTGGCTCCAGGCTTCATCGTCGTGTGGCACCAGAGATAGGAGGCGGTGCCCGAGTTCACCAAAGACAACAACGTCGCCAGCCTGATACCCCTCACCACTCGGAACGACCCACACATTGATGGGCTGGTTTGGGCGAGGCGGTACGTGGTCCCAGATCGGAAGCGGTTCACCAACGGGCTGCCACTGATCGTCGACGTTGCGAAACACCCGAGCGGCCGTCATGGTTAGCGGTTCACGGGGTTGCCGGTTGGCACGCCCGCCTCGTTTCTGCGTCGGCGCGGTATGAGGTTGGCGGCAACCGATGATGCCCGAGCGGGGAAGTTCACGTGACGACGCTGACGCTCCTGTGGCATCGCATCTTTGACAAAGATGCGATACAGGATGAACAACGAGACAGTCGTAAAGATCGCAGTGATCGTCCAGAAGAACATGCGAGGGCCGTAGGCGGCCATGAGCCCCGCAGCGAGCAGTGGTCCGAAGATGGCACCAAGGCCGTTTACTCGCACCAAGGTGCCGCTTGCTCCAAGAATCTCCCCGGCCTTGAGCCAGTCGTTGGTGTAAGCGATCGTCAAGGAATAGAACGGGAACATAGCGCCTCCTATCAAGAACATGCCTGCGGTCGCGGCAGGAGATGACGGGTCGACAGCGAGGGCAACGAGGGGCGTGATCGCCGCGCTAATCGCGACGGCAAAGAGAACGCCTCGGCGGGGCAACTTGTCGGACATCCAACCGATCGGCCATTGAAAGACCAAAGCGCCAAGCATGGGAGCCGCGAGAAAGAATGAGATTCGTGCCGAGCTCATTCCCACACCTGAGGCGTAGACCGCCCCCATGCCGATCAGTGCGCCAGCACCTGCACCGCTAAAGAATGACGACACGAGACCTGTGGGAGCCCGAGCCGCCAGCGCACGGAGTCCCATTGGCTCTGGGACAGCGAGTGGTGGCGCACTCGATGCCGAGAGGGTGACCGGCACGAGTGAGATCGAAACCAGAACCGACACGACGATGAAAAGTGTGAATCCCGACGTGTCGTCAATATTGAGCAGAAGCTGTCCAACAGCGACGCCGCCAGTGGTGACGATCATGTAGATCGACAGCATCCTGCCCCGGGTCTGGTTAGTCGCTAGATCGTTTAACCACGATTCGACCACAACGTAGAGACCTGCCATGCATGCCCCAAATAGGAACCGAGTGCCTATCCACGTGGCCGGGGTGACCGAGATAGCTTGCAGGAGAACAACACATGAGGCGGTTGAGGCAAGGGCAGCGAACACGCGGATGTGTCCGACCTTCCTGAGCGCCCGTTCGGCATACACAGTGCCGGCAAGAAAGCCCCCAAAGTAGGAGGCCATGATGATGCCGGTGACCGCAAGACTGAATCCTTCTTCCTCGCTTCGCACACCAAGCACTGACCCATTGAGTCCGTTGCCGACCATCACCAGTGCGAGGCCGACAAAGAGAGCCCACGTCGCAGCAGCGACCGAGGTCCTCGGGATAAGCGGATGACCTGTGCCACGTTCGACGTGCGTGTCGATAGTCATGACGTGTTAGCCGCCGTCGCCCAGCGATGAGAATCCATGAACTAGCGATGCCTGCAACGCACGCACGGCCGAGTCGCGGGACCGCTGCGAGCGACGGGCGACCAGTTTGACCTCTGGAAGGGCGTCGGGTAGTCCGAGCTCTTCGCCCCGCGTGGCTTGATCGGCAGCGATGGGGTGGGCAACATTGAGCACGGCGACGCCGAGTCCTGCCTCGACCGCAGCGATGACGCCCGAGGTGCTTTCGCACTCAACGACTACGACGTTGTCGAAGCCGGCTTCGCGGAGCAATTTGTCGGCGATTGGCCGATAGAAGCCGCGCGGCCCAAACGTAATGAGTGGAACCGATCCGTCCTGTTCGAGCGTCAGGTCGGGTGAGGCGAACCAGCCCAGGCGGTCGTGCCGCAGCACGACGTCATTTTCTTTGACGTCACTTGCGAGCACCTGAATGATCGCCAAGTCGAGCTCACCTGCGCGTAGCCATGCCCCAACGACGCTGCTGAGCCCGATGCGAGTGTGAACGCCCACCAGGGGATGGTCGCTGCGAAACGAGCGAATGATGTCGGCGACGTGATCGATACGTGGTTCGTCGTTGCACCCAAGTCGTACGGTGCCTGTCAGCTCGCGTAGCTTCAGGCTGGCAACGGCTTCGTCGTGTGCGCTCAGGATGCGCTCGGCATGTGCCAGGAGCTCGTGCCCCATCTCAGTCGGCTCAATCGACTTTCCGTCGCGAACCAACAAGGCGTGCCCGAGGCGTTCTTCGAGTCGCTTGATCTTCCAGCTAACAGCCGATTGCGTCAGATGAAGACGCGCTGCTGCGCCGGTGAAGCTCCCAGACTCAACGATGGCTCGAAGCGTCCGTAACGAGTCGATGTCGAGACGCACGCGCGAACTATGCCAGGAATGTGTCGGCGGCGCCACCACTTCTTGCACCAATTGCCTGTCGGCCCGACTGGGGGTGGTGCAACAAGGTTGCGATACGGTTGCCCTATGTCCCGTATTCGAGCCTTTTTCGCTGAATGGAAAGCTCGAAGAGCCGGTCGCCGTGGCATGAACAGCAACATCGCTCGAGCGACTCGTGATGTGACCGGCCCGACCGGAAATGTTTTTTCAAACGCGTGGGACCAGCTCGACCAGCACGGTGACGCGTACATGAAATCCTTTGACCCTCGCGTACCGCCGAGCATTTTCGTGTCCGAGCGCGACCGAACCCGACACAACCAGCCAATGCCAATCGTTGAGCGCTGTCTTGAAGATCGCCGCCCAGAGAACTATCGGCCGGCAAACGGGAGTGCTTCGGGCGAAAGCCCCGAGCCAGCGGTGAAACCTGAGGACTAGCCGGTCACATATGGCAGCGGGTTTGCGCTCGTTCCTAGTCGCGGTTCGCAATCGTTCGGGTCACCCGGCGGGATGTGATCGCGGCTAACGAATCGGTCGGCCAGCATGTTATGGAATCGATGCAGCGGCTCTTCAAAGCGCGGTGAAAGCCGTCCAATAGTGAAGCCGCCGCGTTGCAAGCCCCGTTGACCCCGTTCAACGATGTCGATGTCTTCGGCGTTGACATCGAACCAGAAAGAGCGCGTCGCAGCGAAGTCCTCTTCGGGGATATCAGGCGTGCTCGGCGGGAGTAAGAAGGTGCAGGTTTCGATGGTTACACCGGGGGCAACGGGTTGCAGCATCATCACGAAAACGTGATTCGGCAGGATTGAGAGCAACACGTTGGGGAACATCGCAATGAAGCGGCCGCTCTGCGCGTCTGAAGGGTTCAAGCCCTGCGCTGGCGGCATGGCGGTCCAGTCGTCGCGGTCATCGCTTGAGACTGGCGTAGTGGTTTGGCCGCAATACATACCGGGGCCCTGGTATCGGTAGTGGTCGTCGACCCGTGAGACCTTCGCAAGTTCGGGATGTACCCAGGTGAGGTGGTAGTACTCCTGAAAGTTCTCCGAGATCAGCTTCCAGTTGGCGTTGATGGTCACGTCTGCGGTCTCGACCGTACGCCACTGTTCGAGCTGGTATCCGCCGGTGCGTTGTGGCAAGTCACCAACCCAGTCGGACAGCGGCATCGACGTTGGATCGAGACAGGCGAAGATCAGCACGCCCCACTGCGCGACTCGTACGCGATGCAACGGGTAGTCGCCGGGGTCGAAGTCGTCGACGCCTGCCTCATCGAATCGTGGAGTCGAAACCAGGGTGCCATCGAGGTTGTAACCCCAGCGGTGATACGGGCACCGGATCATGGTGGAAATGTCACAGTCGTGCGCAGCGAGTTCGGTCCCTCGGTGGCGACAGCTGTTCAGAAAGCCACGGAGTTCGCCCTCGTCGTTGCGCGTCAACACAATCGATTTGCCGGCAAGTTGTCGCACGAGAAGCCGGCCTGTAATGACTTGGTCGGCAATGGCGATTGGAACCCAGCTGCTTGCGAACACGAGTTGTTGCTCGAGGTCGAAGAACGTGGGATCGGTGTAGCACTCTGCAGGCAGTGAACTAGCTGCGTGTAGCGGCTGGCGGGTGCCCGCCCATGCCGTCTCCGAGGTCCAGTCGCGTTCGGTTGTCATTCGCTTGGAGCGACCCCGGGAACCTGCGACGGTCGCGAAAAGACTTCTTCGATCATGGGTATGAACTCGTCGATTGCCATGTTCTTGTAGGCAGGGTCAAAGCAGTTCTGGTCGTATTCGGCGCAGAAGTGTGCACACGCGTCGAAGTAGGGCGACTCGGCATAGCGGTCACGAGCATCGCGATCGCCACCGAGGTGATGGAAGTAGTAGTACCCCTGGAAGATTCCATGGTGTTTGACGACCCAGTGGGTTTCCTCGTCTACATATGGGGCGAGTAGCGCTGCGCCAGCATCACTGTGGTTTTCAGGAGCGAAAGCGTCTGCGACGTCATGGAGCAGGGCGCCTACAACAAGATCGACTCGCTCGTTGTTGCGTGCGGCACGTGTTGCCGATTGCAGGGAATGGTCATAGCGGTCGATTTGATAACCAAGGGTTGGTCCTTTGAGCATGTCGAGCATCGTCAACAAGTTGCCAACGAGTGCACTGCGAGCATGCTGTTCAAACAGAGGTGTCAACATTTCGTAGTCGGCCTGGTCGCCATGTTCCATCGAGGTCCATGAGACGGTGCGAGTTGTGTCCGAGCCGTTGTTCATCGAGCGTCCCCTGAGGTCAGTGCTGCAAGTGACGCTACGTCGTCGAAGTCGAAATATGTGTCTTGGAGATGCCGGGCTCCGCTGGTCCCGTCGAAGGCGCGGCGGGCGTGCAGGATCCGGTGTCCGTGCACAAACTGCATCGTGCCGGCATGCGCAGTGAATTCGATCTGATTTGCCGGGTCGTTCACCGCCCGGGCCAGCAGGTGGTACGCCTCATAAAAGTCTTCGACATCGGGGTCGAGCGGCGACATTGGCTGCATCAGTTGATTAGAGAAACGAATGCCCACGATGCTGCCTCGCTCGTCGATACGAACAATCGGCGCTCGCGTCCAACTCTCGGCGCTGTCACTGTGTTCGCGAAAGGCAACGGGAACACGCGCGAGTGTCCGCACCGCGCCGGGGTGAGTGCGCCATAGCTGAGCCAAAACCTTGAAGCCGTCAACGTTGACCCATTCGCCGCCGCTGACTTCGTTGACCAGCATGTGGATCAGTTGGCCACTGGGCGGCCACGTGTAACTAGCGAAGTCGTTGTGTGGCGGTAGTGCTTCGTCGGTGTGGGCAACGTTGTACCCGTCGGCCCGGAAGAAGACGTCGTGCAAACGATCAAACGGTGTTTCTCGGATTGGGATTTTGAGTGCGTCGAGAAAACGGATGCACTCGCCGGACTCGTTGGGCATGTCTGTAACGATCACGAGTCCGTCGCGCATCGCGATTCGCAGGAACTCGACCCGCACGGCGATGTCGCCCAAGATGTCGTTGCGGCTGAATCGCTGTGGCGCAAAGTCATCGGGCCAGGTCACTGCAATTGCATGGTGGCGATCAGCAATGTGGGTAAGCCGAGCAAAGTCGGCTGGCGAATAGGCGCTCGCGTGGCCATCGCTCCACTCGATACGGAGAACGCCCAGGTCAACCATCAACGAGACTGCGTCGGGGATTTGCGCTACCGAACCAAGAAAGAACCGATGTTCACCCGTCGCTGTAATGCGACATTTCTCGCACGGACAATTGTCGCGCAGCCAGACCAAAGGAACGCTCGTACTGTCGCCCGATGCGAACTCGATCTGAACGGCGCTGCTGAGGCGGGTCGCACCGACGGCGTTGGTTTCTGGCCACCCGTGGTGACGATGGGTTTGCAGCTTCATCTTGTCGTCTGTCCTCGACCATGTGACGGAACCGTTGAGGGCAAACGTACTACCGATCTGGGCTTCAGTCGCATGACAAATACTTGCCAGCGTCGCGAATTCAATCAGTCCCAGACAAACCAAGCTTCGTCAAGGTCTGCGTCATCAGAATCGCCCACATCGGCGAAGCCGGATGCAACGTAGAAACAGTCGGTGGGCAACTGCGCAACGGGTAGCTCGCGATCATCGCCCAGGGCAAGAAGTTGCGCCTGCGGGCAGCGCAGCTGGCCGTCGAGTCGAATTTGTAGGTGCAGGTGTGGGCCACTGCTTCGCCCGGCACCGGGATCGCCTGGCTTGCCACCGGTAAATCCGATCATGTCGCCGGCGGCCAGGGTGTCACCACGAACCACCGAAACCTCAGAGAGATGGCAGTAGGTAATCTCAGCGCCACTCTCTTCGGTTGTCAGGCGAACCGTGCCGCCGCAGCGATCGCCGTCGTCTCCGGTTGCCGTGGCGACAACCGAGGCCGTCATGGCGTACACCGGTGTTCCGACAGCGGTGCCGTAGTCCCACGCTGGGTAGCTGTGATGTGGCCGCCCCGCTCGCTCGGCGTCGATGATGTCAAGTGGCAGCGCCCAACCGCTGCCTTGGAGGCTGACCTGATCGGAACGAAGGTCTTGGTCGGGGGAGCTCAGCTCGACACCTAGTTCGTCTTCGACCTGTTCGATGAGCTCGATTGTTCGTTCCTCGATAGTGTCCTCGACGCGCACCCGCACGTCGGTAGTAGCTGTTTCGGCGTCAGAAAGAAGACGAGGCAGTAACAGCACAGCAGCGATGATTAGCGCAATGACGAACACGGCTTTGGCGCGGCGAAAGAACGTTGATGCGGCTCGCCCACCGCGTTCTCGCCGCAGACGGCGGGCGTACTCTTTCTGCAGATCATGAACCCGGCGATTGCTCGCTTGGCGTTCTGCTTCCCAGTCGCGACTCACGGCGCATAAGAGTAGAGGCGCACTGCTGGGTCGGCGCACCGGGTGTCTTAGTCGGTGGACGTCGCCGTGTCTTGTTGCACGTCGAAGATGGTCGTGTACCCGCCGCGCGACCAATCGGGTGCGGCTGGCATTGAGCGCCCGCCAACGGTCAACGTGCGCGGCGCGTCTCCGCCGCCGATAAGGGCACCAGATGATCGTCCGGTGGCTCCATTGGCGCCAACCCCAAGCAAGGGGAAGCTGTCCGCAGCCGAATACGTCTGGAGTAGTAGCGGCCGGACCCGTTGTGAGGTATTCGGCATGGAGCCGTGGACGCAGCCACAGTTGTGCACGGTTATTGAGCCGGCCGGGCCGCCGAGATAGTCCGCTGAGTCAATGTCGACTCGGTCAAGGTCTTGCTCGCGAATCGAGCCAGTCCAGGTAGTGCCATCGCTTCCGTACAGGTTGAACAGCTCGCCCAGATGGCTGCCGGGAATGATGCCCATTGGCCCCATGTCGTCGTCGACGTCATTGAGGTACACGCCGATGGTGAGGGGAGTGAAGTCGGTGTGCGGCCAGTACTGAATGTCCTGATGCCACTCAACGGCTTCGCCGCCGTCTGACCACTTGTAGTTCAGCTTTGAATGGTGATAGCGCGCCGGTGTGCCAAGCAGATCGAGCGCAATATCAGCAGCTGGTCCAGCGAGCGTGAACTCTGCGAACGTTGGGTGGTGCTCGACCGGGCTCGTCAGTCTTCGCAAGCGAGGATCGCTTGTGGTGTGGGCTGGATCGAGGTCAAGCGCTTCGGTGCTTTTTGACAGCGATCGACTCTGTTCGACGAACTCATTACTTGCTGCGCGCAGGCGCTCAAGCCAGTCCGTGTCGAGGGCCCCCTCGATCAGCAAGTAGCCACGCTCGTGGTACGTGCGGGTTTGCTCAGCGGTCAGTCGTCGCAGCTGGTGGTCGGTAGAAGTGGGGCTCATGGTGGTCCCTCCGGTGATGTGTATTGTAGATCCATTGGTTCCCCGGGTGTTGTCTTCGTGGCGCCCTGGCAGGCACACAGACACTTCGTCGTGCGTCTGGCTAGTGCAACTAACTCGCTCGGGCCGACAGGAGATGCGTCATGACAGTCAGCTCTGCGGTACAGCAGATCATCGATGCGCTTCCGTCTGCGATGCCCACGAATCGCCGCTATGTAATTGCGCTAAGCGGTCCGCCTGCGGCTGGCAAGACCACGATCGCCGAACAACTTCGCCAGGCGCTCAGTCCTCGAGCTGCGGTGCTCGGGCTCGACGCCTTCCACTTCGACAACGCGGTGCTCAACGAGCGCAACGATCTCGACCGCAAGGGCGCCCCGCACACCTTCGATGTCGCTGGCTATCAACGCACGCTCGCTCATCTGCGAACGGCGAGTCATGAGTCGGTTGCAATCCCAGAGTTCGACCGCGAGCTCGAACTGACTCGTCGCGCAGCGGTCATGGTCGCACCGAGCCACTCGATACTGATCACCGAAGGCAACTACCTGCTCCTCGCCGAGGATCCTTGGTCCACGCTGGCGCCCTTGTTCGACTTGACGGTTGCGGTCGAGGCGTCTCTCGATCTCATTTCTGCTCGCATCGTTGAGCGATGGCGGTCCTACGGCTTCGACGATCAAACCGCGCAGGAGCGCCTTAACGGCAACGACTTACAGAACGCAGAGCTCACCATTGCCCGTTCGCGACCGGCCGATCTAACCATCGAAGCAGCCGACACATAGGCCTGTATCGACACCCCCGGTGGGTAGTTGGCTAGGAGACGAAGCCCGATCGGCTCGCGACGCGGCTTGCGAATTCGGTCATCAGAACCCACACGCCGATACATGCAATGAGCACTAGGAGAGGTTTTTGAGTCACCTGATTTTCCAATGTGCGCAGATAGTCCTGCACTTGCGGCAGCACGATGAGCACAATGATGTAGCCGATTGAAAGCAGTACCGCCAGGGAGTTGTTTCGCAACACTGGTGGGTGAAGCACGGTTGCGCCAGTTGCGCCGACTGACAGGCCCGTGAGCGAAAGAACTATGGCTAATCCGAATGTCGCGATGGGGCCAGTGGTGGAACTGACGATTGCGAATGCCGAAGTTGGGAGCGCAACAAGAGCGCCCAGACACCACGAAGTGGCCGAACGAATCCGGTGTAACCGTCTATGGCCATCGGCCAGTGCGGCCACCATGTCGAGGTGATCTGACCCATCCACGCTTCCAATTTGACGGCCGAGAATCGTTCCGAGGACGACGAACGCGAAGAACAGGCCGCTTGCGATGTCGGATGACTCAGCCGGATTACCCAACGGAATCAAGGCTATGAGAACGAACACGACGACGCCGGGCCCCCAGCGGCCTGAGTGCAACAGGATTCGGCCGTAGTACTTCGCGATCTCAAACGACACGAAAGTTCAACTCGCGCGCGCTATCTCGCATTGCTTCAAGATTCTGAACGGGCCCGACGAGCTGAATGATTGCTGGTCGCTCAGCGGTCTCGGCAAGCGATCCCGACTCCATCCAGTAGCTGCGAGTCTCGTTCCAATCGATGCCGGTTTCTTGGTCGGCAAGAAGGACAGCCGCACCACGTTCTTGACTGCGCTTGACCAGACGCTTGACGGCACTGATGCCGGCATGGTCGAGGCCCGCAGCAATCTCGTCGACGATGAGGACGTCTGCGTTCGATGAAAATAGCTCGGCTAGAAGCAGCTTGCGACGATTGCCAAACGAGAGTTCGCGCATCGGGCGATCGAATTTTCCCTGAAATCCCAACTCTTCGAGCAGCAGTCTTGGGTCGGTCAAACGTTCTCGCGGAAACGTCTGCAGCCAACGACTTGGTGTCAGCGGCAACGGCGAAATCCCAGCGGGCACGTAGCCGATTGGTGCGCGACATGAGCGTGTGCCGTCGCGCGGCGTTCGCACTCCTGCGCACAACCGGAGCAGCGAGGTCTTGCCGGATCCATTCAGCCCGGACACGACAATGAGCTCGGTCTGCCGCAGGTGCAGGGAGACGTCGCGGACGATGAATGTGCTTCGAGTCCGCAAACTCACCTCGGTAAGCGACAACACGGTCCTCAATCGTCCGGATGCTTCATCACCCAGCTCGAGGTGCTGCCTGCGTCCCGTCATCTGCGATGAACGGTAGCTCTTCGATCCTTCAAGGTCTTGGCGCGAGGCATACCGAGCCAGGCACAGTCGACAGTCGTACAGCTAGTCGTGCAGCAAGCTTTCGATGAGCTCGAAGAGTTTCGCCCGGTCAGCGTTGCTTGGCGGAGCGAGCCCGAACAGGTCGATGAGCCAGAGGCCATCGCCGATGACACGGGCGAGAAGGGCCATCGTGGGGTCGAGTCCATCGTCGTGCATTAAACGTTGCTGCCATGCAGCGAACATGGCCTGAGCGGGTTCAAGGTCGCCATCTTCTAGGGCCGCAGCAGCGAACACCCCTGTGGCCGCGCCGCTGTCGTGCTGGCGAGTGCGTACAAAGTCCAAGTACGCCTGCGCAAACGATCCGGCGGTTCGCTCGTTGGTTTCGCTGAGCTGATTAAGTTCACGGTCCGCGCTTTTCAGGGTCGCATCGAGCAGACCCAGAATGAGTTCGCGTTTGGTGCCGTAGTGATAGAGCAGTCCACCTTTGCTGACACCGGCCGCCGCTGCGACTCGTTCGAGCGTCAGGTTTGAAACTCCTTCTGAGCGCACGACCTGGCTGGCTGCGTCCAGAATCGTCTTGCGAGTTCGCGCCGATTTTGCCGCTTGGCCGGTTGCAGGGGATGACGCCACGCTGTTAACTGTACCGGCTGGACGGTTTTGGGGAGAACGGGTGAGCTACGACTTCATCATCATCGGTGGAGGATCCGCTGGTTGCGCGCTGGCCAACCGGTTGAGCGCTGACCCTGCGAACAAGGTGCTCGTGCTCGAGGCTGGCCGCAAGGACTGGAAGTGGGATGTCTTCATCCACATGCCTGCTGCGCTGACCTACCCGATAGGTAGCCGCTTCTATGACTGGAAGTACGAGAGTGAACCCGAACCGTTCATGAACGGGCGTCGGGTCTACCACGCCCGAGGCAAGGTGCTGGGTGGCAGCAGCAGTATCAACGGCATGATCTTTCAGCGCGGCAACCCCATGGATTACGACAAGTGGGCCGAGGCGCCCGGCATGTCGCAATGGGGTTATGACCACTGCTTGCCCTACTTCAAGCGCATGGAAAACCGTCTCGTGGGCGGTGACGAGTATCGCGGTGACGAAGGCCCATTGCGGCTTGAGACGGGCCCCGCCAAAAACCCGCTGTTCGACGCCTGGCTCGAAGCAGGACCCCAAGCCGGTTTCCATCGAACCAGCGACGTCAACGGCTTTCAGCAAGAGGGCTTTGCGGTGTTCGACAAGAACCTTGTGCGGGGTCGGCGACTCAGCGCCGCTCGCGCCTACCTGCATCCCGTGCTCGATCGACCGAACCTGACACTGACCACGATGGCGCAGGTCAACAAGATCATCTTCGAAGGCAACCGCGCCGTAGGTGTCGAGTATCGCCGGGGCCGGCGAACCCACACGGCACAAGGGACCGAGATCATCAGCTGCGGCGGCGCCTTCAACTCACCGCAGCTGCTCCAACTTTCCGGTATCGGCGACCCGGCCCACCTTAAAGGACTTGGCATCAACGTTGTATCGGCACTGCGTGGGGTCGGCGAGAATCTCCAAGACCATCTCGAGGTCTACATCCAGTACGCATGCAAGGAACCGGTCTCCATGCAGCCGTACATCGCGAAATGGCGCATGCCCATCATCGGCTTGCAATGGCTGTTCCGCCGTGGCCCTGCGGCAACCAACCACTTTGAGGCCGGTGCCTTCTTGCGAAGCAACGACGAAGTCGACTACCCAAACCTGATGTTCCACTTTTTGCCGATAGCTATTCGCTACGACGGCTCGTCGCCGACTGGCGGGCATGGCTACCAGGTTCATGTTGGCCCGATGTACAGCGATGTGCGCGGCACGGTCAAGATCACGTCAACCAATCCGCGCACGCACCCCGCAGTGCAGTTCAACTACCTGTCGACTGGCACCGATCGCAAAGAGTGGATCGAGGCAGTACGCACAGCGCGCCGGGTGCTCAACCAGCCGGCGTTCGCCAAGTACAACGATGGTGAAGTCTCGCCAGGTCCCGACGTGGAGACGGACCAAGAGATCCTGGACTGGGTAGCCCGAGACGCCGAGACCGCACTGCACCCGTCATGCACGGCGCGCATGGGAGCCGACGACATGGCAGTTGTCGAGCCCGACTCGCTTCGGGTGCATGGCGTCGACGGCCTGCGAGTTGTTGATGCCTCGGTCATGCCGAACGTGACCAACGGCAATATCTATGCGCCGGTCATGATGATCGCCGAACGGGCCGCCGACATGATTCTTGGCAACGATCAGCTCACGCCGGACGCAACCGAGGTGTACCGAGCGCCCAACGCCGGAAGGTTTCGCTCGTGACCACCGATCCAAGCAAAGCTCCCCCAAACATCTTGTTGATCATGGCCGACCAGATGGCGGCGCCATTTCTGGCACCGTGGGGTGGGCCCGCGATTACGCCAGCGATCGACCGGCTTGCTGGCGAAGGTGTTGTTTTCGAATCGACCTATAGCAACTCGCCGTTATGTGCGCCGGCGCGATTCGCAATGATGGCGGGTCAGCGAAATAGCCGCATCGGGGCGTACGACAACGCGTCAGAGTTTGCGTCGTCAGTGCCGACCTTTGCTCACCACCTGCGAGCTGGCGGGTACCAGACCTCATTGGTCGGCAAGATGCACTTTGTTGGCCCCGATCAGTTGCATGGCTATGAGGAGCGGCTGACCACCGACATCTACCCAGCAGACTTTGGGTGGACCCCAAACTGGCTGAGCCCAGACGGTCGATTCGACTGGTGGTACCACAACCTGGACAGCGTCACGAACGCAGGCGTTGCCGACGCGACCAACCAACTCGACTACGACGACGAGGTCGGGCACTGCAGCGTGCGCAAGCTCCGCGATCTCGCTCGATCACCCGATGACCGACCGTTCATGATGACGGCATCGTTCACGCACCCCCACGACCCGTACGTCGCTCGCCAAGAGTTCTGGGATCTGTACGACGGCATCGAACTACCAATGCCGACTGTGGGACCTATCTCCGAGGACGACCTCGACCCCCACAGTGCGCGCCTGCGCCATGTCATGTGTGCTGACGTCACCGAAGTGACGAATGAACAGCTCATGAGGGCGCGGCGGGCCTATCTTGCGAACTGCTCTTATGTCGACCACTGGGTTGGCAAGCTGCTCGATGCGCTGCAGCACCACGGCCTCGCCGACAACACCGTGGTCGTGTTCACCGCTGACCATGGCGACATGCTTGGTGAGCGAGGCCTCTGGTACAAGATGAACTTTTATGAGCACAGCGCCCGCATTCCCCTCATCGTGCATGCGCCCGGTCGCTATTCGCCTCGACGTGTGGCGACGCTCTCGAGCTTGTTGGATATCGCCCCGACCATGCTTGAACTTGGAGATATCGAGATTCCCGCCGGGCTCGATGGCCACAGCCTGGTGCCGCAGTTCGTTGGCGCCGAAAATGAGCAACGCCTGGTCGAGGGTGAGTATCTCGGTGAAGGTGCCGTCGCTCCGATCTTCATGCTGCGACAGGGTGCTTTGAAATTCATCACCAGCGAGCCAGATGGCGAACAACTCTTTGATCTCACGCGGGACCCCAACGAGCTAACGAACGTGGCCAGCGACCCTGACTACGCTGACGATGCAGCCAGGTTGCGCAGTGCGGCAGTGCAACGATGGGACAGCTCGCAGATCCACGCTGACGTTCTGGCGAGCCAGGCTGCCCGCCGCGTCGTTGACACCGCGCTGCGCAAGGGCCGGTACTCGTCGTGGGACTTCCAACCAACGACCGATGCGTCCGGGCAGTACATGCGCAATCACCTTGATCTGAACGACGTTGAGGCTGGCCGAAGGTCGGCCTAGCCGCCAGCTGACCCCAAGCCGCTTGACAGGCTGAAGGAACTAAAACAACATCGAGCGTGGTCGCAGGCGGGGTCTCGTGCGGCAACCAACAGGGCAGCAAAGACAAACCGATCGATGGCGATCCGCTGTCGCACGTGAACCTTGACCCGCTGTGAAAGCCCGGCGACGAGCAGGTATTGCAGGACCTCGGTGTGGGTGCAATTGCTGGCATGAACGGCCCCGAGCGGGAGTTTGCTGACATCTTGTTGGCAGCTTCGATGTCGATCGAAGGCCACGAAGTACCCGCCGTTGCAACTGACCCGATTGTGTTCCCGGCGCTAGCGCTCGTGTGGCCCACCAAGTCGTGGGCCCGTCTCGCCATCGCGGCGGCGGGCGGGTCCACTCACTATTAGCGTGTGCTGTATGGACCTCTATCACGTGCTGATCTTCACCAATGCTGTGGCGGGTAGCGAGGCTGAATTCAACGACTGGTACGAGACCACACATGTCGATGACGTGCTGGCGACAGCGGGATTTCATGCTGGTCAACGCTTCGGGTTGGAACTTGTCGCCGGTCTGCCAATGCCGAACACACATCTCGCCATCTATGAGACCCAGGGAGAAAGTCCTCAAGAAGTCGTTCACCGGTTGAACGAGACGCGGGTCAATCGAGTGATCAGCGACACGATGGACGCTTCGCAGTTTGCTATCTGGGTCTTCACCCCGTTAGGTGAACGCCACGTTCTGTAGCAAAATGGGGTGATGAGCGAGAACGGCCCCGTTGGCATCCATGTTGAGAATGTGACCCGATGGTTCGGTGAGCACACGGAGATCGAGGGTCCCCTCACCTTTGGGCTCATAGCTGGCGGACGATCCAATATGACGTTTACGGTCACCGACGCGGCTGGACGGCGCTTTGTGCTGCGTCGACCACCCATGGGTCCGCTATTGCCGAGCGCTCACGACGTGGCCCGCGAGCACGAGCTGATGCACGCGCTGCAAGACAGCGCGGTACCAGTTCCGTTGCTCGTGGGGCTTTGCCAAGACGAGTCCATTAACGAGCGCGACTTCTACGTCATGCACTTCCTTGATGGCGTTGTGGTTCGCGACGCCGAAATCGGCGAGACAATCGAACCTGCGGTTCGAACGCGGATGTGCCACGAACTCATCAACACGCTCGTTGCGCTTCATCGGGTTGATATCGACGAGGTTGGCCTTGGAAACCTGGCTAAGCGCAGTGGATACATCGAACGGCAGATCAAGCGTTGGTCGGGTCAATGGGACAAGTCGAAGACACGTGAGCTACCGGTAATCGACCGTGTCGCCGACTACCTGCGCGCCAACCTTCCGGCCGATGCCCAAACCACGATCGCCCATGGCGACTACCGCTTGTCGAATTGCATGATGGATCCCACCGGACCGGTGGCAGGTGTGCTCGATTGGGAACTCTGCACGCTGGGTGATCCCATGGCGGACCTTGCTGGACTGCTGGGGTACTGGTTTGATCCCGAGTCAGAAGAAGAACAAAAGGGCGATGCGGAGATCACGGGCCAACCCGGGTGGCTCAGCCAGACCGAGATGGCTGGACTCTACGCCGATGCAATGGGCGTATCGCTCGACAAGGTCGACTACTACCGCGGGTTCGCCGCATGGCGGCTTGCTTGCATCTCCGAAGGCGTGTACGCCCGCTACCTCAACGGCCAGCAGGGTGAACAAGATGAGGAGTTGGACCTCGATGAATATAAAGAAGGCGTCGAGGCCCGTGCGAACCGCGCCGCAGCGTTGCTTGGTGTCTAAATCGCGCGCCCAGGTATGACGGCAACGCCACGTTGTCTAGCTCGATTGCTGGCCTTTGCGAAGTGAGCAAACCGTGATCGTCGTCGAGCGGCGCACGTTCTTGCTCGGCGGCCCAGCGAGCTCGAATCGTGAGCAACTCGCTGAGGCTTGCGACGGGATCTACAAGGTGCTCTATCTCTATACGGGCTGACACGCTTGAAGCAACCCCCTTTCGCTCGCCGCGATCTCGGTGTGCTGTGAGCCCTAACGTTTGCGAAGCGGCGCCAGCGTGAACTCAAAAAGGCGGAATTATGCAACTTGTTCGGCGGGCGCTTTGCGTCATCGTTGTATTGGCACTTCAGATCGTGATCGTGGCTACCCCCGGGTTTGAACGTGACGCGGACGCGATGGTCAACTGTTCTGCGAGCAGTCAGGCTTCATTGGCATCCTGTATCGATAACTACAACATCGCAACGTTGGATACGACGATCCGATTCACCAATGACATCACGTTGTCTAGCGACCTGCCGTTCATTAACAACCTCGCGGTGTCACCCCCAAAGCTGACCATAGACGGTCAAGGCAACTATCTCGATGGCAATTTCGTTACAAACATCACGTTGACCGGCAGCCTCGACAACGCGATCGTGCACGATGGTGGCTCGCTCGAAATCACCAACAGCACAGTGACCGGAAATGCTGACGCCGGGGTGCGCGCAAACTCGTCGAATCAAACGGTCATACGGAACACCACGATTGAGGCGAATGACTCTGGCATCTTCACAACCGTGACGGGCTCAGCCCTGGTCCAGTCGTCGACTATTGCCCGCAACGTGTTCGGCTACCTGGGCAATGGCACGATCGATTCCGCAGGCTCGCTCGTCGCAGAACAAACCGCTAGCGACTGCTCGATCTTCAGTGTCGTCGACTCGACCGGCAACGTGTTCGAAGACAACACGTGCACCGGGGTTGCCACACCAAGTATTGCTGGCACGGTGGCAACGTTGGCTGACAATGGATGCACTTCACCCTGTACTCAGACAGTCGCATTGCTGGCCGGTTCGCCTGCCATCGACGCCGACCCTGCGTGCGCCGCAGGACTCTTCGATCAACGTGGCATCGCCCGAACGGCAGGCGCATGTGACAGCGGCGCCTATGAAGCGGCGATCAGCACCGCTACCTGCAACGGTCTCGCCGTGACGATCGATATGAACCTTGGTGCGAGCGGTTTTGGTACGGCTGGCGACGACGTGATCTTTGGCACGCCCGGTCCTGATGTGATCGACGGTTTGGATGGCGATGACACGATTTGTGGTGAGGGTGGCGACGACAACATCAGTGGCAGCGCCGGTCTCGACTTCATCTTCGGTGGCGAAGGCAATGACATACTCATCGGTGGCGATGGCAACGACCGGATTCGCGGCCAACAAGGCATCGATAACATCGGCGGCAACGACGGCAACGACTTCCTCTACGGGGGCATCGAGGGTGACACCATCAATGGCGGCGACGGCAACGACACCATCGGCGGCTTTGGCGGCGCCGACATGATCAACGGCGGACCCGGCAACGACAAGATTTTCGGCGGCTTCGGACCCGACATCATCACCGGCGGCATGGACGACGACACCATTCGCGGCCTTATCGGCGACGACACCATCACCGGCGGCCCCGGCAACGACGACCTGTTCGGCGACAACGGTCAGGACACCATCAACGGCAGCGCCGGCAACGACACCATCCGCGGCGGCAACAGCTTCGACACCCTGTTCGGCGACGACGGCGACGACAATATCGCCGGCGGCAAATCCGAAGACGCCCTCAGCGGCGGCAACGGCAACGACACTTGCACGGGCAACACCGGCACCGACACCGCCGACGCCACCTGTGAAATCATCTTCAGCGTCCCCTAGTTGTGGGCGGCCGCCGATGCATAGCGTGCGTCGTTCGAGTCAGCACTAAAACACCTGGATGCGGCGAACGTGGTGAACACCAGTTGTTTGGCAAAGCTGAGCTGGTCGCGCGCGCATGGCGTTCAGAGGGACAACGGGGGCAAACTCGGCAGACGCCGTCTACCACTTGCGGTACGCTGATGATGTGAAGAACTGAGACCTGTCCTCGCTCCCCTTGCCTGTTCCTGCTCGCCACCGGAAGGTCTCTTCATGCACGTCTCGGCCCAGCTCCGCTGCTCTTCACTCGGGTTCTCCTATGGCCCTCGTGCTATTTTGCGCGACGTCGACCTGATCGTCGCGCCCCGGGATCGAATAGGTGTTGTTGGACCAAATGGCACGGGCAAGACGACATTGTTGCGACTTATGTGTGGCGACCTCGCACCGGGGAACGGCAGCGTCACAAGTAACCCATCCTCGACCACGGTCGGCCTACTGCGCCAACAGCTTGACGACCGACCTGACGAAACCATCGCTCAGTTCGTGGGCCGCACAACCGGCATACAAGCAATCATCGATGAGTTTGATCTCGCCGTGCAGCAGTTGGCTGAGCAGTCTGACGGCGCGAATGAACGCTACGACGTCGCGCTTCGCCAGTATCTCGATGCCGAGGCGTCGACGGTCGAGGAACGGACGAAACGAACCTTTGGTGAGGTCGGACTTGATCAAATCGATCTCGCTCAGCTGACCAGAACGCTGTCCGGCGGCCAGCGCACCAAGCTCAATCTGGCGTCGATGCTGCTTGCCTCGTTCGACATCTTGCTGTTCGACGAGCCGACGAATGACCTCGACATCGTCGGGCTAGAACTCATTGAAGAGATGATCTTGAACGATCAGCGGCCCACGGTTGTTGTCAGCCATGACCGGGCGTTTCTGGAACGCGTCGTTACCTCGGTATACGAAATCGACGACCACACGAACACGGGTACTCGGTTCAACGGCGGGTTTGAGGCGTGGCAGGCGGAGCGAGAGCGGGCCCGTCAGCAGCACTCCCAGGCATTCGCTGAGTACAACGACAAGCGACAGCAACTGCAGCAGCGCAGCCAGCAACAACGGCAGTGGGCGACGACCGGAGTGTCCAAAGCAAAGAAGGACACGAAAGAGGGGGACAAGTTCATTCGTGCGCATCGCATTGAGACGAGCGAGAAGCTCGCGGGTAAGGCCAAGCAGACCGAACGGGCGCTCGAGCGATTGGAACGGAACGAGAAGGTCGAGGCACCGTGGGAGCCATGGGAGCTGCGGCTCGAGTTTGCTGCTGCGCAGCGCTCGGGCAGTGAAGTTGCTGTTGTGCGAGAGGCGATGGTCGACCTAGGCGACTTCCGACTGGGGCCAATCAGCGCGACCCTGTCGGCCGGAGACCGTGTGTTGGTCACTGGCGCAAACGGGTCGGGTAAGACGACGCTTTTGCGTTTGCTGCTCGGTGAGATCGAGCCTTCGTCAGGCTCTTGCCACCTCGGTCCTTCGGTAGTCGTGGGCGTGCTCAGCCAAGCCCGAACATTGTTCGCTGACGCCCCATCGCTGATTCGAGCGTTCATTGACGTCGCCGGGTGTGATGATCAGGGAGCTCGTAGCCAGCTGGCCAAGCTCGGTCTCGACGCCGACCGGATTCTTCGGCCGGCGAGCGCGCTTTCTCCAGGCGAAAGGACCCGGGCCGCGCTCGGGCTCTTCGCTGCGACCGGTGCCAACCTTCTTGTTCTCGACGAGCCAACTAACCACCTCGACCTACCCGCCATCGAGCAACTCGAGGCCGCACTCGACGTCTTCCCGCACACGGTGTTACTTGTCTCGCATGATCGCAGGTTGATCGAGGCGGTGACGACGAATCGGCGATGGCATCTCGAGAGCGGTCAGCTCATTGTCGGCTAGGCACGTTGTCTGATCCAGTCGTCGGGCTCGTCGTATACTGAGATCCTGCGCTGGGTTCGCAGAGTGCATGTAGGCCACGACAACAATTCAGGGTATGAACGCTGTCATAGGTCGTCGTAGTCCGACTTGGTTGCGGGCGTTAGCGACATGTGTCCTTGCGCTCTTTGTAAGCAGCGCCTGCGCTTCTGATGCACCCGGCGATCCTCAACCACAGACACCTAGCGAACCGGCGAGGTCTGTCACGGCCGACGTCACGCCCGACTCTGCAGGTACAACATCAGATCAGCCTGCTCCCGTTCAAGATGATGTAGCGACCGGCCTTATCCCTCGATTTTTTCCGCCAGCTGCTGAGCTTGGGCCGGGCTCGGTTGCGCGGTTCGTCGCTCCCCATCGCGACGCCGGTCATTGTCGTAACCGGTATGAGCATCACGCCGCATTCGCCCGGCTACAAGGACTTCCTCGCCAACACCGGTTGGCGAGATCCTCATCGTGTTGCGGGATGGGCACCCAGGTGGCCTTCGTTCCTTGGTGGTCTCGGCACGGCGCTAGATCACATCTTCATCTCCAACGAAATCCGTTTGCAAGAGTACTCGGTCGGTACGGCCGCCGGATCTGATCACCAGTCGCTTGAAGCCACCGTTTCGCTCGGGCCTGGCTAAGAAAGGTACGCACGATAGAACCAAGCTTTGGCGTTGTCTGGCCCCTTTCACCGCTTGTTGATCGCGAGCTGGCGGGCGGTCGGGCTAGTTCCAACTCGCTGCGGCATGGCAATCTCGATACATGCCGTACGTAGAAGATCGAGTGATTCACGATGCCGACGCACACGTGATGGAAACGCCCGAGTGGATTGAGAACTTCGCCTCGCAACGGGTCATCGACTATTCGATGGCTCACTTCGACATTGGCGATGTTGCCGCGACCCTAGAGGAGATCGACCGGTCTCGGATGCTGCACGCCGATGCGGACTATCAAGCGGCTGCGGCCGACCAGGTCATGCTGCGCAAGAACTGGCGAGCGACCGGGGCGTTCATCCCCGAGGATCGCGTGGCGGCGCTTGACTACATGGGGTTCGCCACCCAGCTGGTCTACCCAACGGTCTACAACACCATGCTTGAAGAACTCGAGCATGGCGATGACCCTGCTTTGACCTACGAAGTCGCATCGGCAGCCAATCGCGCCCACATCGCGTTCTGCGCGATTGACCCTCGTCTGTATGCCGTTGCGTATGTCCCGCTGCACACATTCGAGGGTGCACGGGCAGCTGCGGGCGAAGCGATCGAAGCTGGAGCCAAGGCACTGCTCATACCGAACCGGTGCCCTCGCTATCACGCCCCAAGCCATACCGGCTTTGATCCGGTGTGGGCGATGGCACAAGAAGCGCGCATTCCGGTCACTATGCATGTCGCAACACCAGACCTGGTGATGCCACCGCAACATCGCAACAACGGGCTGCCTGCTGAGCCAGACTTCCATGGCGGCGGCGAGAACTTTCGCTCGGTCAGCTACATGGCCATCTCGTCAGCGCCATTGCAGGCGCTGTCCATGATGATCTTCGATGGAGTGCTGGAACGATTCCCGCACCTGAAGGTCGGTGTTATCGAGCTCGGCGCGGTGTGGGTCCCCGGCTTCATGCGACAGCTCGACGCAGCGTTTACGGCGTTTGAGCGACACGAAGATCGCCTCAAAAAGCTCTCGCTCACGCCATCTAATTACGTGCGCCGTCAGATTCGGGTCACGCCCTATCCGACGGAGCCGACGGGTTGGATCATCGAACAGGCCGGACCCGAGATTGCGATGTTCTCATCGGACTTCCCGCACGTCGAGGGTGGCCGCAATCCGCTTCGTCGATTCGACACCGAAGTAGCGCACCTTTCGCCCGAGGTGCAAGAGCGGTTCTTCCGCTTCAATTTCGAAGACATGTGGACCTAAACGTTCCGTGACAAGATGAGGCATCGAGGATTCTGCCTACATCGATAGCGGTGAGTTGGCGCGCCTGGGTGTCGCTTTGAAAGAAGAGCTCCACGGCGGTCACCAGTCCCGCGTGTATCGGGTCAACGAGGTCAACAGCCCTGCCGCATCGGATCTCGTTATCAAATTGATCGGGGTTGATCCCACACGCCGTGACCTCGCCATTGCTCGCTTGCGGGTCCGCAACGAGGTTGCCGGGATTGACGACCGTGTCGTGCCGATCGTCGCTCTCGCAGGGCGCAAGCTCAACCGCATTGGTGACGCTCTCGTCGCTGCGTCGCCCTACATTGACGGGGCGCCTCTCGATCTCACGCAACGGCCCGACGTTGAACGGATGGCTCGTGCGTTAGCGCGACTTCATGAATCACTGCGGCTGGTTCGTGTCGAGTTACCTCCACTGGAAGCGCTGCGGGTTGGCGATCAGCGGGCGACGTTGACCGAGAATCATCAGCTACTGCACGGTGACTTCGGCGGTGGCAATGTGCTCGCTGATCACGACGGTCGTTTGTGGATCCTTGACTTCGACGACTGCGGGTATGGACCGGTCGAGTTCGAGCTCGGCAACTCGCTGTTTATGGCGTTGTTCGACACCAGCGCGTCGCTCAATCAGCCGAGCGCCGAATATGAGCAGTTCCGTCGGTGGTTCCTAGGGGCATATCAGTCGGCGGCTGAGCACCCAATCTCCGAAGAGGTCGTGGATGTTGCGGTGAACGTTCGAGGTGCCGCGCTGCGCTATTGGCTGCATCATCTCGACGAAGCACCGCCGGGAATTCGGGACGCGTCGCCCACGTGGCATCAGAAGCTTGGTGCGTTCGCTGGCATCATGTTGCGGTGACCGAGCTGCTCATCATGCGCCATGCCAAGTCGGCGTGGGACACCGCCGAGACTGACTTCAACCGTCCCCTGAACTCTCGCGGCGAGCGAGCTGCAGCTCAGATGGCCAACTGGCTTGCCGACAACGACCTGGCTCCCGATCGAATCGTGAGCTCGGCCGCTGTGCGGACTCACGACACCGCCGTGGCCGTGATGTTTGCGTGCGGGGTTGATCGAACGAAGGTTGACTTCGAGCACGACTTGTATTTAGCGAGCGCTGGAGCATGGTTCGATGTCATGCAGAAGCAGACGTGTTCTCGGCTGCTGATCTGTGGTCACAATCCAGGCCTCGATGATCTCGTCGATGCGCTCAGCGCCGATGATCCACCTCTGAGTTCAAGCGGCAAGCTCATGACAACCGCTGCGATTGCTCATTTGAGTTTCGAAGCCGCGTGGCCCGAGATCACATTGCGTTCCGGCCACCTGCTGTCACTCACCCGACCACGTCGGTAGTTCGAGTAGTCATGTATTCACAGCTGCGCCCACCACCTGAAACGAAGCAGGCACCGTGACGTTGAACAACCGTGACGTTGAACACTCGGTATAGATGTGAGCTGTGTCGGTGGGCGACAGGTTGTCGCCTAGACGAGAACGAACTGGCATAGGGTTCCTGGCGCGTTGGCGAGTCGTTGGTCAGCAGTAAACAGCGGACAACCTAAGGCTTCGGCGAGAACGAGGTAGCACGAGTCATAGGGGGTGACGTTGTCGCGTAGGTCCCATCCGCGGCGCGGCAGCCCTGCAGTCGGATAGACGGCGAGAGGAAGGTCTAACAAGACCTGCAAGGCATACTCCGCCTGCTTCACGGTCAAGGAGCCGTTGGCCAGCTGCCGACGAAACACCGACATTGTTTCCAGTCGGAGTAGATCAGGCGCAGCAAGCGATCGGCCTTTGAGCTGCACCCGGCACGCGCTGCCATCTGGACTGCCATCGCCGAGGGTGCACGGCGCAGGCTCCTAGGGGAGTGATCCCCCTTCTGGCGAGAGGACCAAGTACCTAGTTTGAACCTATGCATCTGACTTCCGATTTGTATCGATTTCTGGCGGTGGTTCTCGCGGTTGTGATTGTGGCGTCGGCCTGCGGAGGCAAAGCGGCAAGCTCTCCGCTCGACCCCGATGAGTCGGGTCACTCGGCTGACCAGGGTGGCCTGACGACGACCACGACATCGGGCGTAGACCCGGAGTTACTGCAACTGATGAGGGACTCAGCTCAACCGGTGCCGGTTGCGCAAGCGCGGTTTGACGAGGTCGAGGCGTTCTACGACCGGTACCTGCAGCTGCGGGCAAACTCGATCGATCGCACCGACCCCATCGAGGTGATCGACGCAGTCACGACGCAGGCGGGCCGTGCCGAAGTGGTTACGGCGATGGACTACAACGACAGCCTGCATGCTGACGAGCGACTGTCCGCAGTGGACGCGCTGTATCTGTACTCCAACGTCGTCACGATCGTGCAGGCCGATGACGACACCATTCTGGTCGCCGACTGCACCGAACAACACGAAGTAAACGTGCTGGATCAGCATCTTGTCTTTTGGCAGACCAACGAGATCCGAATCGACACCAGCTCCGGCGAGATGCGGGTTGACTCATTCACCACCACACACAACGGCTACCTCGAGGTCGACACCCCAATTGGTTGTGCTCCAATCTCGTTCCAGGAGCGAGCCGAAGCAACTGCTGCGCAGGTATGGGGTGAGCTCTCCGCGTGGGGTCAGAACATCGATGCACGTCGCGATGGCAGTCTGTCGGAGCGCATCGGGGACCCATTGCGCGGACTCGTGCTTGATGCAGCGGTCGCTGCTTCGACCGAGAGCTTCACATTCGAAGCACATGTCGAGAATTCAGAGTTCAGCGCAACGGGGATTAACACCCAGGCTCGACTCGGGGCCATCGGCCCGGAAGCCATCATCGTGCAGGTCGAAAGCTGCCATCAGTTCCCCAACGGACGTGCCGGGTACGACATCGTCACCCAGGCCCCGGTCCAAGACCTGCGTCCGGGCGCCCAACAAATGCTGCGATTCCATGTGTTGATCGATGCCGACGCTGGAGAAGAACGCCTTGACCAGGTTGTCGCGATTGAGTTCGTCGCCGACTGGTGTTCGCTATGAGCCGGCTTCGTTCTCTCGCCCCGGCAGTTGCCTGTTTGCTGGTTTGGCTACTGGTTATAGGAATCGCACCGGCTGCTGGCGCTAGCGAAGGCGAAAGCGTCGATAACGTGTCAAACCCCGGCGATGTGTTTGGGGGTGACCGGGGCAAGAACCACGCGAGCGACGCGTTTGGTCGCACTCGGCTGACCGAGGAACCCGTCGGTTTGGCTCGGGGACGTGGTTTCAACCCGTTCGGGACCGTCGCGACTGCGTTCCAGCAAGCCGACTGCGGGAACTACTACGAATGCAATCCCGATTGGGATTCTGACGATGGCGGCGACGGGTCCGTCACGCCGACACCAACGCCGCCGACACCCACACCAACGCCGCCGCCTACACCGACGCCCGATCCGCGAATCTACGAGAAGATTGCCTTCGATCGAGCTCATCGCGACGCGGTCGAGTGGGTAAACGGTCGAGTGCCATCCTTCGATACTGCGCCGCCGCCGCTCGGCCAGGTTGTGCTCCTCAGGTCATTCTTTTGGATCTATGAGAGTTGGGAAACCAAGGGCTTCTCGTCTACCGAGAACGGCATCAAGGTCACAATCACGGCCACACCGGTGAATTCTGTGTGGCGAATCGAAGAGGAAAACACCGCTCAAAGCCTGCAGTTCCAATGCGATGGTCCTGGCCACGAGTACCAGAATGACCCAACCGAGATATCACGCTGTGGACATGAGTTCGATCACTCATCTGCAGTGCTTGGTGATGTATTTCTGACGGCCGCGGTTATCTATGAGTTCTCCGTCGTGTCCTCGCTTGCTGATAGCCGGTCGAACTACAGCGATGGTCAACAGGTGTCACCGGTCGCGGGCTCAACAGTCGACCTTGACGACGACGCAGACGCGGTCACCAAGGGACTCAGATTTCCGCTGGTGGTCAACGAAATTCTGACGTACGGCATTGACGAAGACTTCGATCCGCCTACCCAAGCTTCTCTTGCCACAGGCCCAATCAGGCCCGAAGAAGCACGCGGCTGTGGCGTTCGAGAGACGATCGCGTACTACGGCACAGTGGGCGTTCCGCTCCGGATTATGGGTGTCAGCTGTGGCGAAGCGTTCGAAGTGTTGGATCTACTCAAGACCGGTGTGGTGGCCTGTGCGGGCGGTATTGCCAATTCGATTGGTGATGTTGTAACCCTGTTGAAGAACGTGGTGACCGATCCGGTGGGGACAGCGAAGGATGGCATCGCCGGGCTCCAGGCGCTCATTGCAATGGCCCAGGACGACCCCGGGGAGTTCGTCACCACGATTGGTTTCGGCGTGCTCGGGATCGACAAGGCCGAATGGGACGCAGCCGCAGGCGACGATGGAAAGAGAGTCGAGCTCGCCATCGGCGGCCTATGCGCCGTCGCCTTTGAAGTCATCGTCGGCAGTGCCGCCAAGAAGATTCTCGACGCGATTCCGGGACGTGCTCCCGGAAACCGCCCCGGCGATAAGCCCGATCGACCGAGGGTCTGTCGCAGCAGCTTCCCGACCGGAACGACTGTGCGCATGGGAACTGGTGAGCTCAGGCCGATCGAACTCATCGAGCCTGGGGACTACGTACTAGCCGCCGATCCGCTAACTGGGCAGTGGTCGACCGAGCTTGTTCTGAACCAGTGGTCGTACCTCGACGCCGACCAGTTGACGACTGCGACGTTGGCCGACGGCAGCACGATCACTGCTACCGACCACCATCTGTTCTGGGTCGGGTCCGACCAAGAATGGATCGAACTTGAATACGTCACCACCGGCGACCAGCTGCTGACTCCAACCGGAGTTACTGCTGTTGCCAACGTCATCACCCACCAGCAAACCGAAACACTCGTCTGGGAACTCGACACCGCTGGGCCCGACACCTTCACCGTCCACACCGGCACAACCGACCTTCTCGTCCACAACGCTGATGGCTGTCCGATTGGAAACTGGACGGATAGGCAACGGCAGGGCATCGAGGCTGGGACCGAGCTTCAGGGCCTGGACCCAGTCCCGCCGCACCGCCTTCGGAACCTGCTGTCAGAGTTCCGCGTCCAGGAGATTTTCGATGCGAACGGCAATCGATTCATCATCGACAAGTCGGCAATGGAGGCGATCTTGAGTCGTCACCATCCCCGATACTTCGACCCTTCTAGCTCAAGAGATTTGAATACGTCTTTCGATGGCTCGGCGACCCCCGATGATATTGTCGAGATGATGCAAGATGTTCTACGCAACGGCGATCCGCTCTCGGGTCGCGACAACATGTACAGGCTTGATATCGATGGCGTCACATACGAGCTAACGGTTGACCCAAAGACCGGCCGGGTAGAGAATCATTTTGCGCCCCAAGATCCGGGCTGAGTCATGACGGGTCGTATTCAACTTGACTTCACGATCAGCCGCCAACTCAAGACCATTGTTCCGGCGAACGAGATCTGGGATCTTCTTCAGGAGACAGGTCGGATTGGTGATGAATTTTCTCCCGGACCGATTGTGCAAGTGGCCGGGACCATCTCGTTCTTGTTCGATGGTGAGGAACTGCTGGGACCCAACTACTGGACCGACCTCTACAACCTCATACACCTAGCGCCACTTGGCGCTGACGAAACCCGCCCCATCATCGAACAGCTTTCCAACAGCGGATTACGCGGACACATGCAATTTCAACGGCGTGACGATGGCGCCATCGAGTATTCGTTGACCTTCAACAAAGAGGTTCTCAAAACTGTTTCGATACCGGCGCAGCCGCTCATCGACGCGTGGACCTATCTGTGGTTCCGAATCCGCCGTTTAGAAGCGGAACTCGGTGACGGACCTGCGATCTCGGCCACAAAGCACCGCCACGAGTATTTCCCAAAGGGATACTTCGATCATGTTGATCAGAGCCTCATCGAGTTCGCACTCCAGGCGCCACTCAAAGAAGTTCTAGCATCGCCCCGGTCCTTCGGCTAACAACGCAAAGTACTGGCTCGAATCTGGACTACTCGGGTTCGCCGATGTCCTCGTTCCAGAGTGTGGGTTCGGCGGCGATGAAGTCGCGCATCATTTGGATGCAGGTTGCATCGTTGAGCACGGTGACTTCGACGCCGCGTTCGATCAGCAGCTGTTCCTCACCGAGGAAGGTCTGATTCTCGCCGATCACGACGCGAGGAATGCCGTAGAGCAGGATTGCGCCCGTGCACATCGAACATGGTGAAAGTGTGGTGTACATGGTCGACTCTTGGTACACGGTGGCGGGTTGACGGCCAGCGCGTTCGAGTGCGTCAGTTTCGCCGTGGCGGATTGCGCTGCCGAGTTGCACGCGGCGGTTGTGGCCTTGACCAAGGACCGTGCCTTGGTGCACGAGTGCGGCGCCGATTGGGATTCCGCCTTCGGCGCGACCGGCGATCGCTTCGTCGATTGCGACTTGCATGAATGGGTCGGTCATTGGTTCATCCTTGTAGCCAGTTGGCGAGCGCATCTCGGGTGTTCTGTGCGTGGATTTTGTCTGGAGCCATGATGCCGAGGCGTAGGTCGGTTACGCCTGCTTCTGCGTATCGCGCGAGTTCGTCGGCGATGTTCCCCATGGAGCCTGCCAGAATCAGCTCGGTGGGGTCGTCGATGCCTTCACGGTCGAGCATGGCTCGGTACGACGGAAGCGCGGAGTAGAAGCTGGCAGCCTCTCGCGATGCAGAACGAATGGCCGTCGGGTCGTCGCCAACGCACAGGTTTACAAGCGCAATGATTCGGGGCGCAGGCTGGCCGGCCTGTTCGGCAGCGGCCTGAATCGTTGGTGCGGTGTGTTCAGCGATCGTGATCGGGCCACATTGACCGACGTGGGTGCCGGTGGTCTTTGCACCTGCGAGTTGCAACATATTTGGGCCGAGCGCCGCGAGCACGACTGGCACCGGCTCGGCCGGGATGTCTAGTGATGCTTCGCATCGGACCTGTTTGCCTTGCACGTTGATTGCATCACCGTCGCACAGCGGCACGAGTGCGTCTAGGTACTCACGCGTGCGTTCGAGCGGGCCAGCCCATGGCTCGCCATATCTCGCCTCCACAACGGGTTGGTGCGATGGGCCGATGCCTAGAGTGAACCGCCCGCCGCAGGCCTGTTGGGTCGTGCGAGCGAGCTGCGCCATGGCAAGCGGATGGCGCCCGGCTGTTGGCACAACTGATGTGCCAAGTTCGATGGTTGGCGCATCCGGCGCTGCGACTGCGAGCGCCACGAGCGGGTCGACGCCAATGAGATAGGAAACCCAATAGCTATCGAACCCTGCGCCCTCAGCCCAGGCTGCATCGACCCGTACTTGCTCGATCGTCGACAGCGTTGTACCACCGGCAAAGCCAACTCGGATACCGAGGTCGTTCGCAGTCGTCATGTGATGGCCTCTCGGTAGGGCGACATATCCATACCCAGCATTCCATACCGAGCCTCGACCGCAGCGATCGTGTAGTCGTCCCAGTAGGCGTTGCCAGGTTGAGGGAAACCAAGCACGGCTCGTTGGTCGAGTGATGCGTTCGCTATCAGCCGCTCCATATGCTTGTCGTCTCGGTACATCGCCCACGCCCAGCCAATGTGCAGGGTGCTGATCCACTCACATTCGGCGAGTCGGTAGGTCATGTTGTGAACGAGCCGAACGCTGCCCGGTGCAAGTGGTGTGCCGCGATGCCACGTGTCGTGACGGTAGAACAACACGGTCCCCGGCGTGAAGTGTGTCCACCGCTCTCGCTCATACAGCAGCTTGCGCCATGTTGCGAGTTCGGGTCGCTCATGTGCGAAGTAGTCTTCGGCCGCTGCACGGTCGTTGATGTAGCGCAAGTCGCCAATGCCGGGGGAGTCCACGATTGGCCACCGATAGGCCGGGTCGTCAGGCCCTGACCGTGGCACCACCGCAGTTGAACCCTGGCAGTGTTCGACGTCGCTGAGGTACACGATCATTTCCACGGCCTCGGGTTGATCCCACCGGGCTGGATGCGCAATCGTGTGGTTCGGGTAGTCGATGTGGATTCGCTGATCTTGATTGTCATACGAGCCCGACGAGATTGCACGCCCGTACTTTGGCCACACATCTGACTGGCTCAGGCGAAGGTCAGACACCGGTCGATCAATGAGCTGCGACACCGCCGTCAGAATCCTTGGATGCAACGTGATCTCATTGAACCCCGAGAGACGCGATGGGAAGTTGACCGCACTACCGAAGTCATCTATTTGGTCGGCGCCTGAGCTGCCTGCTGTTGGGAAGTGGTCGGCGCCCGCGTGAGCGAGCGTGTCGATCAGGTCGGCTGGCAGGATCCCGTCGACCAGGGAAAATCCAGCGCTACGCCAGCTCGCGATCTGTTCTGTCGTCAGAACTGACGGGCTGTTTCCATCGACTGCAGGTGTTGCTCGAACAAATCGATCCACCACAGCAAACTAGTGGCCCTGCAGACCTCCACATCTGCTGGCGCATCTGCTGGCCGTGGGTCTAGTAGCTGGCGTCGGGCATTTCACTCTTGCGGCGATTAATGAAGTCGAGCAGGGCCTCGTCGATGGATGCGTCGAGTGCAGGTGCTTCGTATTCGAGCAACATGCGCTTCCACGTGGCGTTCGCTCGCTGGGCAGAGGTGAGTCCGCCTTCTTCTTCCCACTGCTCAAAGCTGTCGTTGTTCGCTTGTTCAGATCGCCAAAATGCGCTCTCGAAGTTTTGGAGTGTGTGGTCGTTTCCGAGGAAGTGCTGACCATGTTCGTTGGTTCGAAACGCATCCATCGCTTGACCGTTCTCTGAGACGTCGACGCCACGGCCATACACCGACATGGCGCCAAGTTGGTCGGCATCCAGGATCAACTTCTCGTAGCCAATTGCCAGGCCGCCTTCTTGCCAGCCAGCCGCGTGCAGCACAAAGTTCACGCCCGCGTTGACGGTTGGTAACAGGCTGTGCGCCGATTCGTATGCGGCCTGTGCATCGGGATACTTGGATGCGGTGAACTGTCCACCGGAACGGAAAGGCACGCCCACCCGGCGAGCAAGTCCGGCCATGACATGAATCGCTTGACCAGCTTCGGGAGTTCCAAATGTCGGTGCGCCGGTTGCCATGGACATCGAGCTTGCAAACGTGCCAAAGATGACAGGAGCACCGGGCCGCACAAGCTGCACATAGGCCATACCCGAGAGCGCCTCAGCGAGTGATTGCGCAGCCAGGCCGGCCACCGTCACTGGCGACATGGCGCCAGCCAAGATGAAGGGCGACATGATGCACGCCTGGTTGGCCTTCGCATATGCGGTTGCAGCGCCGAGCATGGTGGCATCCCAGCGCAAAGGCGACGATGCATTGATAAGCGATGTCATGACCGTGCGATCTTGAAGATCACCACCGAACGCGATCCGACTCAGCTCGACGGAGTCCTCGGCACGCTCAGCAGCGGTCACCGAGCCCATGTATGGCTTGTCGCTGTACTTGATATGTGAGTACACCATGTCCAGATGGCGCTTGTTCACGGGGATGTCGACCGGCTCACAAACGGTGCCACCAGAGTGATGCAACGCAGGCAGGTTGTAGGTCAGCTTGACGATGTTCTCGAAGTCCTCAAGCGTGGCGTAGCGGCGACCGTTATCAAGGTCCATGGCAAACGGTGAGCCGTAGTTTGGTGCAAACACGGTGGCGTTACCGCCGATCTGAACGCTGCGAGCAGGATTGCGCGCATGCTGGGTGAAAACCTTGGGCGCATGTTCTTGCACGATTTGGCGACACATGCCGCGAGGGAAATGCACCATGTCACCTCGCACGTCGGCCCCGGCTTCGCGCCACAGCTCAAGCGCAGCGGGAAACTCCTGGAACGCAATACCTACTTCTTCGAGAATGATCTCCGCGTTCTCTTCGATCTGGGCGTAACCGGCCTCGTCGAGCAGGTCCACGGGCGGAAGTCGACGCTCTAGCCACGCGGCAGTCTCGGCCTGGTTGCTTGCACGCGCAGCCTGGCGGCCAGCACGCCCGCCGCTGCGGCGCCCTCGGCGAGGTGTGTCGGTCATTCGGTGCTCCTAGATCTGCGGGATCGTCGGCGACGGCCGGACCCGCTGGTTGCGCTTTCGTTTGGCGCAGTTGACTTTGGAAAGGCGAGTGCGGTCACGAAGTGTTCTTGAAAGCGAGGTTCGATGGCGGTTTCGATTTTGGTGACGTCGTGGACGGTGCGTTCGACTTCGGCTCGCTGGCTCGCCGATAACAAGAGTCGGACAGCGCCGCTTCCCGCCGAGTTGCCCACCGCATGAACGTTGTCAACGTCGATCTCAGGAATCAAACCGACCACCATGGCGTGGGCCGGGTCTATATGGGCGCCGAACGCACCCGCGAGCCGGATCTCGTCGACCGTGGTTAGCTCGGCGTGCTCCATCAGCAGGTCGATGCCAGCCTTTAGTGCAGCCTTGGCCAGTTGAATCGCGCGAACGTCGGCCTGGGTCACAAAGATGTCATCGATCAGCTGATAGTTAAAGGTTCGGCCTTCGGCGACGATGCGCTGGGTTTGGGCTGCGAGCGTGCCACGAATTACACCGGCGTGATCGATGATGCCGCAGCTGACCATTTCGCTGATCGCTTCGATGATGCCCGAACCGCAGATGCCGGTAATGCCGGTGCTGTCGGTTGCGTCGGCGAAACCAGGTTCGTTTGACCACAGATCGCAGCCGATGACCTTGCACTTGGCTTCGAGGGTGTTGCGGTCGATGGCAACGCGTTCGATCGCCCCCGCCGTTGCGCGCTGACCCGAACTGATCTGCGCTCCCTCGAACGCTGGGCCGGTCGGGCTTGAGCAGGCGTAGAGCTGCTCACTATTGCCAAGCACGATCTCAGCGTTCGTGCCCACATCTACGAGTAGCTGAATGGCCTGGCTGCGATGCGGGCCTTCGTTCAATATCGCCGCTGCGGTATCCGCACCGACATGCCCGGCGATACACGGCGCCACGTAGACATGCGCATTCGGAATGCTGAGGTTGAGTTCGTTCGCAGTGGTGTGATGCGCGCCTTCGATCGCAAGCGGGAACGGCGCTTGCCCCAGCGGGGTCGGATCGATCCCAAGCACCAGGTGATGCATGATTGGGTTGCCAACAAGCGTCATGTCGATCACATGTGTGGGATCAATATCGGCCTGCTCAAGCAGTTCGGTAGTCATTTCATCAAGCGCGGTTTGCACGGCGGTCGTTAGGTCAACATCGCCGCCTGGGTTCATCATCACGTAGCTGACACGGCTCATCAGGTCTTCGCCGAAACGGATCTGCGGGTTCATGCGGCCGGCGGTGGCCAGGATCTGGCCGCTTCCAAGATCGATGAGGTGACCCGCAATCGTGGTTGAGCCAATATCAACGGCGATGCCCACGATCTGTTCAACGAGACCGGGCAATGTCACGATGGGTTCATCGTTTCGCGAGATCACGGTGACCGGCGCGTCTTGGATGGATGCGCCTTCGGCCCCCTGATACGCCATGGTGTAGATTGGATCGAGAACGAGATCGCCAACATCAACGGACTTGCGAATGACCTGCTTGTGAATCTGGCTTTCGGCGGGGATGTCAATGACGACGTCGCCACAGATCTTGGCTGAACAGCCAAGTCGCTGACCGGGTTTGATCACTCGTTTGCCGCGATAGTTCTTTTCGAGCGTGCCCCACGTTGAAAGCGCGTCGTCGTCAACTGAGATTGCCCACTTTGCAAAGTCGCCGGTACTGGGGGTTACTTGGCAGCGGCCACAAATGCCGCGTCCGCCACAGACGGTGTCTAGGTCTGCGCCGAGTTGCACTGCGGCCTCAAGCACCGTCGTGCCCGTTGTAACCTCGCCGTTCAATCCCGACGGCGTGAATACAACGCGGTGTTCGGTCATAGAGTCAAGCCTCTAGGCGCGCCGGCGGCGACCGCCGGCGCGGCGCCGAGCGCCACCTGCGCCACCACCTGCATTGGGATCGCGGTTCGCCCCGATCCATGCGGCGCAGTTCTCGTCGTTTCCAGTCAGTACGTCAGCGGCCATGATTGCGTTCGTCACCTCGCTATGCAGCGGATTCATGATTGCACTGGTCATGCCAGCACCCATTGCCATGGACAAGAAGGCGCCAGTGATGTGGTGCTTGTTTGGAAGACCGAAGCTGACATTCGATGCACCGCAGGTGGTATTCACAGCCAGCTCCTCACGCAGTCGCCGGACAAGGTGGAACACCTGTTGGCCGGCCGTTCCCATTGCCCCAATAGGCATCACGAGCGGATCGACGACAACGTCTTCGACCCCAATGCCGTGGTCGGCGGCCCGCTGAACAATCTTCTTGGCAACTTCGAAACGCACGTCGGGATCTTCGCTGATTCCAGTTTCGTCGTTGCTGATCGCAACCACAGCGGCACCTGCTTTGGCGACAAGTGGGAGCACCCGCTCAAGCACTTCTTCTTCGCCGGTCACCGAGTTGATCAGGGGCTTGCCCTCGTAGACCGCAATGCCCGCCTCGAGCGCCTCGATAATCGAAGAATCGATTGCGAGCGGAACGTCGGTCACCGACTGAACGAGCTGTATTGCCTGCGCAAGCAACGCTGGCTCATCGGCCAAGGGAATTCCAGCGTTCACGTCGAGCATGTGAGCACCCGCCACTACTTGGGCCAAGGCGTCGGCCTCGACGCGACTGAAATCGCCGTCTTTCATTTCTTGGGCCAACAACTTGCGACCCGTTGGGTTGATGCGCTCGCCGATCATGACGAACGGGCGATCAAAGCCGATGACGACTTCTTTGGTGGCGGATCCAATCACGGTCTCAGTCATGATGCTGCCTCTTCTATGCCGCCGCTCAAGATCAACTGGCGAACGCGTTCTGGGGGGTATTGCTGCTCAAGTTCTTCGGCACGGCCGCGTGCAGCGGCCTCGGGGTCGCCCTCGCATGGCTGAGAGTCACGCCGCCATTTGAGGACATAGCTGTCTGCGTCGGTGAGCCCGGCGACGGTGGCGGCCTTGTCTATGGCTTCTTGGAAGCGCTGCTCAAGGAGCCATGCAGCCTTTTCGCCGGCGACCGTTGCGGTGACTTGCGCAGGGATGTCGCGCCAATAAATGGTCACGATTTCATTCGTGGACGCACGGCGGCGTCGGCGAGGAGCGCTGGTGTCTGACATCAGGCAGCCGAGCGTCGCTCGGCCACCATCGCGGTTGCCATTTCAGCAGCGATTGCGGCGTCGCGGCAGTAACCGTCGGCTCCGATGGCGTCGCCGAACTCTTGGTTCAGTGGGGCGCCGCCAACAAGGATGATGTACTCGTTGCGTAGGCCTTTTTCGGTCATCGTGTCGATGACGACCTTCATGTATGGCATCGTCGTGGTGAGAAGGGCCGACATGCCCAAGATGTCCGGCTGGTGTTCTTCGAGGGCAGCGAGGTATTCGTCGACATCGGTGTTGATGCCAAGGTCGACGACTTCGAACCCTGCGCCTTCCATCATCATGGCAACGAGGTTCTTGCCAATATCGTGGATGTCACCTTTGACAGTGCCAATGACAACCTTGCCGACGGGCTCAGCGCCGGTCTCAGCAAGCAGCGGGCGCAAGATGGACATGCCAGCCTTCATTGCATTCGCTGCGAGCAAGACCTCGGGAACAAAGAGAATGCCATCGCGGAAGTCGATGCCCACGATTCGCATACCTTCGACCAGTGCGTCATTGAGCACCTTGTCAGCCCCCCAGCCTCGGGCCAGCAAGATGTTCGTTCCTTCGGCGATCTCCTCTGCGAGCCCGTCGTACAGATCGTCGTGCATCTGCGCTGTCAGGTCTTCGTCATTGAGATCGGCAAGGATGATCTCTTCGTCGTCAGACAGTTCATCCGTCATCGTCGCTGCGCTCCCTGAGTCTATGTGCCTGGTGCGGCCTGTACCGCATTGTGGAACCGTACCGTATCACGGAACAATCGATCAACCTGCAACAGCGAGATAATGAGAAATGCCCGGCCATGCGGCCGGGCATTTCTCGTCTCGTTGTGATCAGCTGATCGGCGATCAGCGTGGGTTCAGTTGCTTGAGAGGTTGGTTGTAAGTTCGTTGTTGGCTTCGGTGAATACGTTTGCGATGTTGTCGCCGAAGGTGCCGAGGATCAGGATTGCTGCGAGAGCAACGAGCGCCAGGAGCAGGCCGTATTCAGCCATTGCAGCGCCACGCTCGTTATTGCGGTCAGCGATGGTGTTCTGGAGGCGAACCATTACTTCAGTCATGTCTTTGTTCCTTCTGGGGTTTCGGCGCATGAGCCGTGATTGTCTGCGTACCCATCGGCACGCGATCCCAGGTAATTAGGCCTATCCGCAAGATTCTTTTAGACCGGGCCATTGGGACGGCAGTCATCGACGCTGGTGACGACAGCAAAGCACGAGGGCCCGCCCGTGCAGCCGAGCATTTCTCGTGTCGTTGTGGTGGGCTGATCGGCGATCAGCGTGGGTTTAGTTGCTCGGGAGGTTGGTTGTAAGTTCGTTGTTGGCTTCGGTGAATACGTTTGCGATGTTGTCGCCGAAGGTGCCGACGATGATGATTGCTGCGAGCGCAATGAGTGCCAGGAGCAGGCCGTATTCAGCCATTGCAGCGCCACGCTCATTTTTGCGGTCAGCGATGGTGTTCTGGAAATGGACCAACAGTTCCATAGTCATAGTGAGCCTTCATTCTTATCGTTGTTGTTCTGACGAGTTCCCACCGCCGGCTCCGTCGCGAAGCAACAAAATTGTAGCCCAAAACGGGTGTTGCCCGGCCATTTGGCCGGGCAACAGTGGTTTGTTTGCCGATCGGTGATCGGCGCTGGGTTTAGCAGCAGCTATTAGTTGCTAGCTGGGAGGTTGCTAACGAGTTCGTTGTTGGCTTCGGTGAATACGTTTGCGATGTTGTCGCCGAAGGTGCCGAGGATCAGGATTGCTGCGAGAGCAACGAGAGCCAGGAGCAGGCCGTATTCAGCCATTGCAGCGCCACGCTCGTCCTTGCGGTCAGCGATGGTGTTCTGGAGGCGAATCATTAGTTCAGTCATTGTTTTTGTCCTTGTTTCTGGGGTAGTTCGGCGGGTGCCGTTGTTGACAAGAAACCAATCGGCGTCCGCACGCCACGCTTGAGCGCAACCCGAGCTAGTACCTAGAACGGGGGGCGCGGATGTGGAGCAAAAGAACTATGTCGAGTGCTACGGGGTACGGGATCTGGTAGCAGGGGTTAGCTGCGGCGATCTGGTAGAGGAATCGCGAGAATTGGTGGTACGCAAACGCCGGCTGCAAGGCCGGCGTTCGGCTTGTTTCGACCAGAAATCGGGGTGGGGATAGGGCCACCTATTCGACCCTTGATGCTGCCGCAACGGCCGGCTCCGTCGGCGAAACAACGAAACAGAGGACCACCAAAACGGGTGTTGCCCGGCCATTTGGCCGGGCAACAGTGGTTTGTTTGCCGATCGGTGATCGGCGCAGGGTTTAGCAGCAGCCTTTAGTTGCTGGCGCCGATGCCGTCGACGAGCGAGTTGTTGGCTTCGGTGAATACGTTTGCGATGTTGTCGCCGAAGGTGCCGAGGATCAGGATTGCTGCGAGAGCAACGAGAGCCAGGAGCAGGCCGTATTCAGCCATTGCAGCGCCACGCTCGTCCTTGCGGTCAGCGATGGTGTTCTGGAGGCGAATCATTAGTTCAGTCATTGTTTTTGTCCTTGTTTCTGGGGTAGTTCGGCGGGTGCCGTTGTTGACAAGAAACCAATCGGCGTCCGCCACTTACCGTTAAGAGCGATCTGAGCTAGTACCTAGAACGGGGGGCGCATGGGTGGAGCAAAAGCACTAGGTCAAGTGCTACGGGGTACGGGATCTGGCAGCAGGGTTTAGCTGCGGGGATGGGGTAGTACGTCGTGTCCACTGGTCGGTTGATCGACGCTGAACCGATTGCTGGTGGTATCGGGTAGTAATGCAGCCTTGTTGCATCTGCGCTAGGCGTGGACCAGGGGAAGCCAGGAGTGGGGAACACCCCCAAGTATCTGCGTTCGGCGATTGCTGTCTCACCGGTGCTGCAGCGGTCAGAGAGATTCCTCACCTGTAGCCCAAAACGGGTGTTGCCCGGCCATTTGGCCGGGCAACAGTGGTTTGTTTGCCGATCGGTGATCGGCGCTGGGTTTAGCAGCAGCTATTAGTTGCTAGCTGGGAGGTTGCTAACGAGTTCGTTGTTGGCTTCGGTGAATACGTTTGCGATGTTGTCGCCGAAGGTGCCGAGGATCAGGATTGCTGCGAGAGCAACGAGAGCCAGGAGCAGGCCGTATTCAGCCATTGCAGCGCCACGCTCGTCCTTG
>Ga0209828_1000207_pt1 | contig 56474 bp, 54 predicted proteins | sample MaitaG_FD_187429 | JGI IMG/M metagenome (GOLD analysis project Ga0209828, IMG submission 187429) | Marine algal microbial communities from Maine, USA - Maine_Asex2 metaG (SPAdes) (version 2) | ecosystem: Host-associated > Algae > Red algae > Unclassified | place: Maine, USA | collected 2015-01-05
AAACCTTGTTCAATCTCTTGTACTATCTGAAGTTTTAGACTTAAACTGTAATCTTTTTGTGTACGTTTTTTGTAATTTGAATCCATAGTTATAATGTTTAGCTGTAACACTATGTTAGGACGTGACATCTTATAGAATAAAAAAATCTCATTCGAAAGAATGAGATTTTTTATTAATTTTTTTTGAGTTTTTCTACATTTCAAACAAAGGCAAATCGCTCATCATATCATTAACTTTTTTTGCTACTGTTTTTAAAACAGCTTCATCCTCGTGATTATTTATTACTTGATCTATTAAATCTACAATAGTTTGCATTTGGTTTTCTTTTAAACCACGCGTTGTAATTGCAGCTGTTCCTATTCTAATTCCAGAGGTTACAAAAGGCGACTTATCGTCGAAAGGTACCATGTTTTTATTAACCGTAATATCTGCTTTTACTAAGGCTTTTTCTGCTTCTTTTCCTGTTATGTTTTTATTTCTAAGATCTATAAGCATCATGTGGTTATCTGTACCGCCAGAAATAATTTTATAATCTTTTGCTACAAAAGCATCAGCCATTACTGCTGCATTCTTTTTTACTTGAAGCATATAATGCATAAACTCATCAGTTAGTGCTTCACCAAAAGCAATGGCTTTAGCTGCAATGATATGCTCTAATGGCCCACCTTGATTTCCAGGAAAAACTCCAGAATCTAGCAAAGAAGACATCATTCTTAGGTTTCCGTTTTTCAGTTTAATACCAAATGGGTTTTCAAAATCTTTTCCCATTAAAATTAAGCCACCTCTTGGTCCACGCAACGTTTTATGAGTTGTTGTAGTAACTATATGGCAATGTGGAAGCGGATCGTTTAGAATGCCTTTGGCAATTAAGCCAGAAGGATGAGAAATGTCTCCAAAAAGCAATGCACCAACACTATCTGCTATATCGCGAAAGCGTTTAAAATCTATATCTCTAGAATAGGCAGAGGCTCCAGCGATAATCATTTGAGGTTTTTCGCGTGTCGCAATTTCTTGAATTTTGTCGTAGTTTAAAACACCAGTTGTCTCTTCTACACCATAAAATACTGGTTTATACAATTTTCCAGAAAAATTAACAGGCGAACCATGTGTTAAATGTCCACCATGAGATAAATCGAAACCAAGAATTTTATCACCTGGTTTTAAGCAAGCATGATAAACAGCAGTATTGGCTTGGCTTCCAGAGTGTGGTTGCACATTAGCGTAAGCTGCTCCAAATAACGTTTTTGCTCTATCTATTGCAAGTTGCTCCACTTCATCGACTACTTCGCAACCTCCATAATAGCGTTTTCCAGGATAACCTTCGGCATATTTATTTGTTAAAACAGATCCCGAGGCTTCCATTACTTGATCACTAACAAAATTTTCTGATGCAATTAATTCTAAGCCATGTAATTGGCGTTGTTTTTCGGCCTCTATTAATTCAAATATTTGTTCGTCTCGTTGCATGAATATAATTTTTTTTAATTTTCGTTAAACCTAAAATTTATTTATAATAAAAAATTTATCAAAAATAAGAAATAATACTTTTAAATAATTGAAAAAACATATATTTACTTAGAAATTATAAATAAAAAATTAATAATTTAAATATGCCATTATCAGCTAATAATCCAGACAGAAAATCGTGGTTGCACGTCGATAAGAATTCAGATTTTCCAATTCAAAACATTCCTTTTGGAGTCTTTTTAACTAGAGAAGATATTATTACTATTGGAACCCGAATTGGAGATACTGCCATAGACTTGGGAGCTTTACACCAATTAGGATATTTTGAAGGCATCCCATTAACCGATGATATTTTTCTTCAAGACACCCTAAACGATTTTATTGCAGATGGTCGTAAAACTTGGCGTTTAGTTAGAAATAGAATTGCTGAAATATTTGATGATAGTAATAAAACTTTAAAAGGAAACCTTAAACATAAAGAAACTGTTTTATTTCGTTTAGACGAGATAGAAATGCAATTACCAGTACAAATTGGTGATTACACAGATTTTTACTCAAGCATAGAACACGCAACAAATGTTGGTACTATATTTAGAGACCCAGATAATGCATTACTACCAAATTGGTTACATATTCCTGTTGGTTATCATGGTAGAAGTAGTTCTGTAATACCTTCTGGAATTCCAGTGCATAGACCACAAGGTCAAACATTACCTGCTGGAGAAACACAACCCGTTTTTGGACCAAGTAAATTGGTAGATTTCGAACTAGAAATGGCTTTTATTACTACAGATGCTAACGACTTAGGAGAGCCTATTCCTATTGAAGAAGCCGAAGAATATATTTTTGGATTAGTGCTATTTAATGATTGGTCTGCTAGAGACATTCAAAAATGGGAATATGTACCTTTAGGACCATTTTTAGCAAAAAGTTTTGCATCTTCAATCTCACCTTGGATTGTTACTCTAGATGCTTTAGAACCTTATCGTGTGGTGAGTCCTAAACCTTTAAAAAAACAACTAAAATACCTACGGCAAAAAGGGAAAAAGAGTTTCGATATTAATTTAGAAGTCTCAATCCAGCCTGAAAAAGCTAAGGAAACCGTTGTAAGTCGTTCAAACTTTAAACATATGTATTGGTCAATGGCTCAACAGTTAACCCATCACACTGTTAATGGCTGTCCTGTTAATTCTGGTGATATGATGGGAAGCGGTACAATTTCTGGTTCAACACCAGATTCTTATGGCTCTATGTTAGAGCTGTCTTGGAGAGGTGAAAAACCTATAAAATTAAATAATGGTAGTGAACGCAAATTTATTAATGATAACGATACTGTAATTATGCGTGGCTATTGTGAGAAAGATGGAACGCGAATTGGTTTTGGCGAAGTTTCTACTAAACTATTACCAGTATTTAAAAACAAAAAAAATAAATAATTTTTTTTTATTTAAAAAGCCTTTAAACACGATGTGTTTAAAGGCTTTTTTTGTTTTGGCACATTAGTTGTTTTTATATCTATACTATAAACTATTAAAACACAAGAAGATGAAAAAAATTACACTATTATTAGTAGTTCTTCTAATACTAACATCTTGTGTTGGAAGAAGACAAATTGAAAAGCAACTACATTCTGGACACTATGATCAAGCTATTAGCAATGCACTTAAAAAGTTAAAACACAACAAAGACAAAAAGCGTAAGCAAAATTATATTGTTATGTTACAGTATGCATTCTATAAAATGGTAGATGAAAACCATAGCACTATAAACCATTTAAAAAAAGATGGTAATCCTGAGCAATACCAAACTGTTTTTAATATTTATTTAGATTTAGAAGATAGACAACGTGCTATTAAAGCAGTAATGCCTTTATATATTAATGGAAAGCTATTGACTTTAGATTTTAGTGATTACACAAATTCTATTGTAGAATATAGAGCAAAAGTCTCTAATTATAAATATAATACAGCTGTTACTTTATTACAAAGTAAGAACAAAATCGATAATAGAAACGCTTTTAACACTCTTAAATACATTGAAAGTATAAATGCAAATTTTAAAGATGTGAGACAACTTATGGATGTTGCACATCAACAAGGTACAGATTATGTAATTGTAAATATAGAAAATCAGACAAATCAAATAATACCAATGCGTTTGCAAAATGATTTACTAAATTTTAACACCTATGGATTAAACAATTTTTGGACGGTGTATCATGCAAATGCAAGTCAAAATATAGATTACGACTATGCTATGGCACTACAATTAAAAAAAATTAATATATCTTCAGAGCGTATTACAGAAAGACAGCTTATTAGAAAGAAAAATGTTTTAGATGGGTGGGAATATGTTTTGGATGCTAATGGGAATGTTACACAAGATAGTCTTGGAAACGATATAAAGCAAGATAAAATAGTTAAAGCAAAAGCAAGATTTAATGAATTTAATCAATTTAAATCTACTCAAGTAATTGCTAGAGTTGTTTATAGCGACTTGAAACAAAATCAAGTTTTAGAAAGCTTTCCTATTGATAGCGAATTTGTTTTCGATAATTTGTATGCAACTGTAAGAGGAGATAGAAGAGCTTTAACTAATGAAGATATCCAAATTTTAAAAAATAGAAGAATTCGTTTTCCAAGCAATGAGCAAATGGTTTTCGATACTGGAGAGGACCTAAAACTGAAACTAAAAGATATTATTATGCGATATAATTTTTGAAGTTAGCAGTATAAATACTCATATTAAAAACATCAAAATTTAAAATTTATTTTTTTTTTATTTTAATGCTTAACTATTTATAAGACTAGAATTTAAACTAATTATTCTCCAGCTTACTTCGTACAAGTTCCACAATTCGAACGGCTTTATCTGTTTCAGTTTCATGAACAAATACTTCTGGTTGTCCAATTAGTGAGGCTCCAAATCCAGCTAAACGTCCAGACTCTGTTTCATCTTTAATAATTGGATTAATGCCTTCAGCCTCTAAACGTTGTTTTATTAGTTGAACAATTATACTTCCACCTGTGTAAATTTTTATGTATTCAGATTCTGTCATAGTTAAAATATTAATATGTAAATAAAGGTACAAAATAACTAATACAATCTTACACCTTTAAATATAGTTTGTATTACTTTTAAGGTTTACGAAAACAAGATAAATGTTTTGTGTTTACTTAAAAGCGCAGTAAGCAATATTTCATTTATTTTTAGTTAAAGTAAATAACTATATTTTATTATTTGGAATGCTAATAAATTATATTTAAAAAAATATCATACTCTATCTTAATTCTGCTCCAAGTTTAGTCTCAAAACTATTTTTAAGCTTATTCATTATTTTATCTACTACTTTATCTGTAAGGGTTTTATTTTCATCTAGAAATATAAAACTAACAGCATAACTTTTTTTACCATTAGGTAAATTTTTACCTTTATAAACATCAAACAAGCTCACATTTTTAAGCAGTTTTTTCTCAGTTTTTTTAGCAATGGTGTATATGTCTTCGAAGGTTGTTTTATTATCTAACAATAAAGCAAAGTCACGTCTTACTTCTGGGTATTTAGCAATAGCAGTAAACTTAATTTTATTGCGTTTTGCAACTTCAATAATGTTATCCCAATTAAAATCTGCGAACAAGATATGTTGATTAATATCAAAATACTTAACAATCTTTTGTTTTACTATACCAAAATCTACTAAAACTGTTTTACCTACACTGTATTGCACAGCTTCTGCAAAGGCATCATTTTTTGAAGGCGTTACTCTGTATCGAGAAATGCCTAATCTTTCTAATACAGTTTCAATAATACCTTTTAAGTAAAAGAAATCACTTTTTTGTTGAGAAGAAGCCCAACTTTCTTGTGTTTTATTTCCTGTTACTAAAAGCGTTAAGTGTTTGTATTCTTGTCGAGTTGCATTGTAATTGTGATACGTTTTCCCGAATTCGAAAAACTTTAAATCGCATCGTCTTCGGTTTATATTATAAGACACAGCTTCCAATCCAGAAAATAATAACGACTGTCTCATTACAGATAAATCTTTACTTAAAGGATTCAACATAGTAATGTTGTGTGCCTCTTTTAATTGTTCGCTAAGCGTAATGTAATTAGGTGTTGTTAATGAATTAGCCATAATTTCGTAGAAACCTTGAGCTACTAATTGATTACCGATTACATTTTGTAATTTATAATCTTCAAATTTAGAAGAATTTGAAATAGATGCATTTAACTTTGTAGTCGTTTTTATATTGTTGTAACCATAGACGCGAAGTATTTCTTCTATAACATCTGTTTCACGTTGTACATCATTTCTATAAGCAGGAATAGTTAAACCTAAACCAGTTTCGGTAATATTATTAACTTTAATTTCTAAAGAAGATAAAATGCTTTTTATGGTTTCCTTGGGAATCTCTTGTCCAATAAGCTTGGTTACTTTATCGAAAGTAATATGTACTTGAAAATCTTCAATTTTATTAAAATAGGAGTCAGAAACATCACTCGTTATTTCTCCACCTGCAACTTCTTGAATTAACAATGCAGCACGTTTTAAAGCGTATTCTGTAATGTTTGGGTCTATGCCGCGCTCAAACCTAAAAGAGGCATCTGTGTTTAATGCATGTCGTTTTGCCGTTTTTCTAACACTTATTGGATTAAAGTAAGCGCTTTCTAAGAAAATTTTTGTCGTGTTATCAGATACTCCAGAATCGATTCCACCAAATACACCTGCAATACACAACGGTTTTGTGCTATCACAAATCATTAAATCATCTTCGTGTAATGTACGTTCTACACCATCTAAGGTTATAAATTTTGTGCCTTTGGCAACCGTTTTAACTTCAATCCTATTATTAGAGATTCTATCTGCGTCAAAAGCATGTAGCGGTTGCCCAAGGTCATGTAAAACATAATTTGTGGCATCTACAATATTATTTATTGGCGATAAACCAATGGCTTTTAAGCGATGCTGCATCCAAGCAGGAGATTCTTTTACTTTTACTCCAGAGATTGTTACGCCACAGTAACGTGGTGCTAATTCACTATCAACTACTTCAACATCTATTTTAAGCAAACGACTATCTACATGAAACGCACTTACAGAAGGTGTTATTAGCTCTAAAATAATGTCTTTATGTTGTAAGCCAGCTTTTAAATCGCGCGCAGTACCATAATGGCTCATAGCATCTGCTCTGTTTGGAGTTAAACCAATTTCGAAAACCTGATCGTTTTCAATATTAAACAAATCGGCGCAAGGTGTTCCAACATTAGTATCCTTGTCTAAAACCATAATACCATCATGAGATTTTCCAAGACCAAGCTCATCTTCAGCGCAAATCATTCCAAAGCTTTCTTCACCACGAATCTTTCCTTTTTTAATGGTCCAAGCCTCGCCAGTTTCAGTATATAAAGTTGTACCAATAGTGGCAACAGGTACTTTTTGTCCAGCAGCAACGTTGGGTGCTCCACAAATAATTTGAATAGGAGTTTCTGTGCCAATATTAACAGTAGTAATCTTTAATTTATCTGCATTACTATGTTGCTCACAGGTTAAAACTTCACCAACAACAACACCTTTCAATCCGCCTTTAATACTTTGGTAAGTATCTAAACCTTCTACTTCAAGACCTAAATTTGTAAGTAATTCGCTAGTTTGTTCTGGTGTCCAATCTGTTTTTAAAAACTGTTTTATCCAGTTGTAAGAAATCTTCATTTATAGCACAATTAAGATTACAAATATAATAATACTTAAGAGTTTTTTGAATTTTAATACAAGCTTTTATTTATTTAAAGAACCATAATATATAATACAGTAAATTTTATAGACAAGCTTGTTAAACGGTTAAAAAGATTACATAATCTTTTAAATACGTTTTAGATGCTAAAATTCTTTTAAACATCTAATAAAGTTGTATATTGAGGAAATACAAAATATAAATTTTAATAAAATGAAACCAATTTTTAAGCTAGCATTATTAGTATTATTATTTTTTACATATTCATGTAGAGATACGAAAACAGAATACACGACTACAGAAGCTACAAAGCAAATAGAGAATATAGAGGTAGAAACAGATAGTGTTGTTAGCGATTTAGAACTAGAAGCAAAAGATTTAGAGAACGAATTAAAACAATTAAATAACGATAATTAAAATGAAATATTTAAAAATAGTATTAGTATCAGTTGGGCTATTTATGTTTAATGCACAACAAGCTGTTAAAGCGCAAGGAAAATTTAAAGATAAAATAGAGAAAAAGGCAAACAATAATAAAGCCGAAATGAAAGCCGCTAAAGAAAATCGTAAAGCTGAAATGCAAGATAAAAAAGCTGAAATGAAAGCAATTAAAGAAGATCGAAAATTAGAAATGCAGCAGCGCAAAGAAGAAATGAGAGCTAAAAAAGAAGAGATTAAAGAAAATTTTGACAAAATAAAGACAGAAAGAAAAGCTTTAAAAGAGGAGAGAGTCGACTTGAAAGCTGAAAAAGAAAAAATGAAGGATAAGCTTGAAGACGGATCTGATCAAGAAAGAGAAAACATTAAAGCAAAGATGAAAGATGTACGTGATGCCATGAAAGAGAAAAGAGAAGCACTCAAAGCAAAGCGTAAGGCTTTTAAAGGTGATAAGTACGAATACAAAAAAGAACGTTTAGAAGCGGTTAAACAAAGCGTAGCTAAAAGTAAAAACCGTTTTGAAAAAAGTAATCGTTTGGTAGTTGGTGGTAAAGATAGACTTTCTACTGCTAGGGCAAAATTTGAAAAGCAAAAATTAGAAGGAACGTTAACGCAAGCACAAATTGCTAAACGTGAAGCAACATTTAAAAGAGTAGAAGAGAAGATTACTAAACATGAAAAATCTATAGAAAGAAGTCAAGAAATGATTAAAAAAAGAGAAGAAAAATTAATTAGACTTGATGATGTAAAAGAATAGTTTTCTAATTTTAATAAAAACATAAAAAGGCATTGTGAGAGCAATGTTTTTTTATTTCTAAGTATTTTTTATTGCAAACAACTAAAAAATCTTGTTTAATATGCGTAACCTATTCATTTTATTAATAGCAATAGTTTTGTTTTCTTGCAATAAAAATGGCACAGATTTCCTATATTTTGGAGATTATAGAGCAGAATTACAAATAAGTGATACGGAAGTATTACCATTCATTTTTAAAGTAAAAGATGCAAATAATCTAACAGTTTTTAATGCTGAAGAACAAATAGAAGTTAACGAAATTGAATATCGAAACGATTCTGTATTTATACAAATGCCTGTCTTTGAAGCACTTTTAGTAGCAAAAATTAAAGATGAAACATTAAACGGAAACTTTATTATTGAAGGTAAAGGAAGAATAGTACCTTTTACAGCTAAAAAAAGCAATACACGCTTTAATGTAACAACTAAAGCTGAAGCAAATATCTCTGGAAACTGGGAGACAGTATTTAGTCCAGAAAGCAAAGACGATAGCTACATTGCAAAAGGCGTATTTAAACAAAACGGAAATCTAGTAACAGGAACCTTTTTAACCGAAACTGGAGATTATCGTTTTTTAGAAGGTGTTGTTAATGGTAACGATTTAAAACTTTCAACCTTCGATGGAGCTCATGCTTTTTTATTTACAGGAAAAGTAACAGATTCTACAATTAATGGAACATTTTATTCTGGAAACCACTGGAAAGAACCTTTTATTGCGAAACGCAATGCTAATTACAAATTACCAAGCGCAAACTCTTTAACCTTTTTAAAGGATGGTTACGATAGTTTAGCATTTACCTTTCCAGATGCTAATGAAAACATGATTTCACTAAGCGATGAGCGTTTTAAAAATAAGGTAGTAGTAGTTCAAATTATGGGAACATGGTGTCCTAATTGTTTAGACGAAAGCAAATACTACACAGAATTCTACGAGCAAAATAAAGACAAAGGTTTAGAAATTGTAGCTTTAGCCTTTGAGTACGCTAAAACGAACGAAAAAGCTTTTGCAAGTATTAAACGATTACAAGACAGAGTAGGTATAACATATCCAGTTTTATTAGCGCAAACAGGAACTACAAGTAAGCAAAAAGCGCAAGAAAAACTGCCAATGCTTAAACAGGTGTTAAGTTACCCAACTACAGTTTTTGTAGATAAAAAAGGAAAAGTACGTAAAATTCATACTGGTTTTAATGGTCCTGCGACTGGTGAGAAATTTCTAGAGTTTAAAGAAGAATTTACAGAGTTTATTGGTGAATTGTTGGTGGAGTGATTTTTTGGGTTCGCTAACGTTTATGCATCTTGAGTTTGATTCTATTAAATTTAGATATAAACTAGAAAGAACAATAGAGCGCATTAAGGTTACTTTATACGGTGAAGTCTTAAAACTTCGACAACTTTGATAATACTCTCTCTTTTACTACTTAAATCAAGTTAAATACTGTGAGACCTTAAAATCTCGTTTTTAAGTTGTTGTGAGCAGCAGTAGGTAGTTCTTTTATAAACCATTTTTTATGAGTACATATGACAATTTTTCAGAGTTATGACAAATTTACATAGAATATTATGTAATAATTATAATAAATACTAACAAATCGATTTTGGTATTTTATTTGTTTAAGATGAGATGATAATGAAATCCCAAGAGATTTCAAATTTGAAATAATGTTTAATTTAATTTTTTAATTATGAGCAATTTAGCAACTGTTCCTAAAAACGGAAGTTTAGCGAACAGTAATTCAAATCAAAACTTCCCAACATTGTCAAATTGGTTAGATGACATTTTTAATAACGACTTACCATCAGTATTTACTTCAAATTTTAATACTGGTATTACTCTACCAAAAGTAAACATTAAGGAAACTGCCGACGCTTTTATAGTAGAAATGGCTGTTCCGGGTTTAAAAAAGTCAGATTTCCATCTTGACCTCGATAATCAAGTATTATCGATTTCTACAGAAACAAAGGAGGAAAATGAACACAGTGGAGAGAATTATACTCGTAGAGAGTTTGGTTACTCCTCGTTCAAAAGAACCTTTAATTTACCAGAAAGTGTAAACGATGAAAAGATTAATGCAAATTATGAAAATGGTATTTTAAGTATTCTTTTACCAAAAAAAGAAGAGGCAAAACAAAAGCCTGCCAGAAGCATTAAAATTTCATAATTGTTTCACTAAATTTTAGAGTAAAATACTAAGAAGGATGCTGATTTTTTTTCAGCATCCTCTTAATAATAAGATTAATTCTTTAAAATTATAATGTTATGCCAAGAAAGTTTAAATCTGGGGAATGGGTAACAGTTAAAGGAAAACTTATTTCTCCAAAAATGCAAGTTATCAAATATGTTCCAAAAAAAGATTCAATATTTGGTTTGGTTGATAATGATACTTATTTGGAATGTGTTTGGTATAAAAATGGTGAACGAAATTCAAAAGTGTTCCACCAGAATTATTTAATTAAAATGATAGAAGCTGGTAGTTTGTTCAAAACATTTAAAACAAACCCGAAATTAAGTTTAACTTAAAACTTAAAGTAATGAAAAAATATATTTTATTATTTATGGTTAGCTTGCTAAGTATTAGTTGTAAAGGGCAAGAAAATGAAACTAAAAAAGTCGAAAAAGAAAAAAATCAAACTAATATAGTTGAAAATCCTAAAGGCACTTGGAAAGTTGATAAAGAATTTGATGAAAACGGAAACTTAATTAGATATGACAGTATTTATTCTTGGTCTTCCATCGATAAATTCGATAATCTCTCACTGTCTGATAAAGATAGTTTGATGCAATCTTTTAAATCACGATTTTTCTCAAACTATTCAAGATTTGAAAACCAAGGATTTAAAGATATTTTTTCTCAAGATTCACTTTTCAGCAAACATTTCTTTAATGATGATTTTTTTGGAAGTAATTTTGGAAATGACTTTATGGACATTGATAAATTAAGGCAACAAATGATTGCGAGACAGAGGAAATTTTTAGAAAAATATCAATCAGAATTTATCAAACCTGAAGACGAAAACTAAATAGTTTTCGTTTTTTTTGTGAGTTCGTGTATTATATTTGTAATGCGTTTAGCAGCGGTAAAATAATGCAGCGTTCTAATCTTTCTTTTATTATTTTGTACAAAACTATGTTTTAATTAATCAGTTCTTGAAGATATTTAAACAGGTGAAGTAGAGAGACATTGCCGCTATTTTAAAGCTAAGGTTTTAGAAAATAATCAAGTTGATGAAACAAATCTAACTTTTAAATAATTCGGTTTTAAGGGAAGCTTACAGAAGTCCTTTTAGCAAAGACAAAATTTTTAGTTTATTGAACCAGATTATTTAAAATGTAATTACATGCTAAATAGAAATACTGTTAATGTGTAATTAAAGCTTTGAACAGCCTTTAGTTTTAAGTAATTTCGCGTTTCTATTTTTGACTAAGGATTAAACTACTATTAAAAGAAATAACAAAAATTATGTTAGCATACAATTCATTCAAATCTATATTATGTGTATTTTTTTTCATAGTATTTCTAGCATTACCGTTATCTACTAAAGCGCAAAACATAGATAAACTTAAAAACTTTTTTACGTTCTATCCAAATAAAAAAGCGGCAGATAGAGATTCTACACTTTATAAGCAAAAATTTATTGCTGCGCCAGTTTTAAGTTATTCACCCGAAACCAATTTTGCATTTGGGACGGGAGCAAAGTATCTTTTTAAATTTAATGGCAGTGGCGAGGAAACTAGAGTTTCTAATATGCCAATGACATTGCAATACACGCTAAACAATCAGTTTTTCTTATTTTCAGGGTTTGAAGTTTTCACCAATCAAGAAAAGTGGGTCATAGAAGGCAATTTATTATTTCAGAATTATCCACGATTGTATTACGGTCTAGGAAATAATTCCCAAAAAAGTTCCGAAGAACAATACGATTATTACCAGTTTCTTTTCGAGCCTATTTTTTTAAAGCAAATGTTTCATAGATATCTATTTATAGGTTCAGGATTTAGATATAACAAAATTTTTAATACAGAGTTCGAAACAGATGGCCTCATTGCAACAAATAGTCCAGACGGCTTTGATGGTTCCACATCAGTTGGTGCTGAGGCTGCAATACTTTTTGATAGTAGAAGCAATATCCTTAACGCACAAAATGGATGGTATTTAGAGTTTACACACGGTTTGTATGGTAACGCTTTAGGAGGTACAAATCAGTTTAACCTAACACGCTTCGATTTAAGACACTATATAGATGTGTCTAGCAAAAATGACGATATATTTGCTTTACAATGGGTCGGGCAATTCTCGCGATCAGATTTACCGTTTTCAGAATATTCATTTTTTGGTGGTAGCGAAATTATGCGTGGCTACCAAGAAGGTCGTTTTGTAGATCGTGATCTTTTAGCTACACAAGTAGAATATCGAAAAAACTTTAAAAATTCTAGATGGGGTATGGTAGGTTTTGCTGGTACAGGCGATGTATATTATAATGTAAACGAGTTTCAATTTAAAAACCTAAAACCCAATTATGGTATTGGTGCACGCTTTAGTGTAGACAAAAAGGAAAATCTTAACTTAAGATTCGATGTTGGTTTTGGTAAAGGCACACGTGGGTTTTATTTAGGAATTGCTGAAGCCTTCTAACGAAGCCACAATTAGCTTTAAATAATTACTCGATATAAGCCTAAAAGCAACTATAACATTAATTATATAAAATTTCTCTAAAATGCGCAACTTAGCTAATTTTGACACTAACCCATAAAGTGTGTAATCTCGAAACAAACTTTAAAAAACCGTAAAAATTTAAAATTTTACGGTTTTATATTTTACTATAAAATGCTTTTGCTACTTTCCAAATAAGTGTATTTCTGTAAATTCTTTATTAATTGAAATGGATTGATGACCATTAATATTTAAATGTTCTAAATCAATTTCTACGTTATCTATTTGTACAGATGTAATTTTAAACGGTAAATTGTGAAATACAAGATTAAACTTGCTATAATCCGCATTAAAGTCTCCACGTTTGTGTTGTTGTAGAATTAATTCTTCTTTTTTTCCTGTTACTTTAAAAGTACGTAAACTAAATCTTCCTTTTTTGTAATCGTAACCATCGTGAGCATCGTCGTATAATTTTGAAGATTCTTTACCTTCTTTAAAGTAAATATCTAAAGTAATTTCGTTAAATTTCTTCTCACCAACATATTGCTGTACAGGATATTTAGGTAGTACAGTACCTTCTTTAATAAATATTGGCATACTGTCTAAATCTGCATCTACCCATAATTCTTTTCCACCTTCAATTACTTCATCTGTCCAGAAGTTATACCACTTACCTTTAGGAACATACATGCGTCTTCCTTTTGCATTAGGTTCTTGAATAGGGCAAACTAAAATTTGTTCACCGTAAATAAATTCATCGCTTCTATAGTGCGTAGCTGTATCTTCTTGATCGTATAACACTAGGGATTTTAAAATTGGTGTTCCATCATTAATATATTTCCAAAAAGCAGTATATAAATAAGGTAAAAGTTGGTATCTTAATTCTACGAATTTTCTAACAATACCAGTAATTTCTTCACCAAAAACCCAAGGTTCTTGGTCTCCATGATCTCCAGAAGAATGAACTCTGCAAAAGGCATGAAATACGCCTAATTGAATCCATCGTGCAAATAATTCGCCTTGAGGTTGTTCTGCAAAACCACCAATATCGCTTCCTGCAAAAGAAAAACCAGACATTGCCATACGTTGTGCTTGATTATTAGCAATAGCTAAATGCTCCCAAGTTGCAACATTATCTCCCATCCAAGTTGAAGTATAGCGTTGTGCACCAGAATAGGCAGATCTTGTAATAACAAAAGGTCTTTTTGGATACGCGTATTTTTTTAAACCATGATAGGTTGCACGTGCCATTTGGGTTCCATAAATGTTATGTGCCTTTCTATGTGAACATGGATTTCCATCGTAATCGTGGCGTACATCGTTTGGAAAAGACTTGTTAGGAACATCCATTACTGCAGGTTCATTCATATCATTCCAAACGCCTTTTACACCTATATCTTCTATTAATTCTTTAAATAGTCCAGACCACCATTTTCTAACTTCTGGTTTAGTATAATCTGGAAAATAGCATTCTCCAGGCCAAACTTTACCTTTCATGTATGGTCCATCTGCACGCTTACAGAAATAATCTTTATCTAATGCTTCTTTAAAAACATCGTATTCTAAATCTATTTTAATTCCTGGATCTATAATAACTACGGTTTTAAAACCATCGTCTTCTAATTCCTTTACCATTCTTTTAGGATCTGGAAAGTGATTTTTGTCCCAAGTGAAACAACGAAATCCATCCATATAATCGATATCTAGATAAATGGCATCGCAAGGGATTTTTAAATCTCTAAAAGTATTTGTTACTTCTTTTACGTTAGCTTCTGGATAGTAAGACCATTTACACTGGTGAAAACCTAAAGCCCATAATGGAGGTAAATCATGTGGTTTACCTGTTAAATCCGTATAATTTTTAACTACATCTTCCATATGTGGACCATAGATAAAATAATAATTCATTTCTCCACCTTGTGCCCAAAAACTAGTAACGTTTCTTCTTTCTTGTGCAAAATCGAAATGAGATTTAAAAGTATTATCAAAAAAAACACCATAAGATTTGTTATTGTGTATTGCGGTGTAAAATGGGATTGCTTTATATATAGGGTCTGTATTTTTCCCAAAGGCATAAGAGTCTGTTGCCCAATTTTCAAAGCGTTTTCCTTTTAAATTGACATCTACAGGTTTATCACCTAAACCATAAAAACTTTCAGCTTTTTGGCAGGCTTTACTCATTTTTACAATATCTCCTCCATATTCGTAACTTTCTTCCCAATGAAAACCAATTTCATCTTCGTTAATTAATTCATTATCAATAGCATCAAACAAAGCCACTTGTAAACTTAATTTTTCAACTTTACAAATTAATTTAGAGGTTGTTATTATATAATGTGTTTTGTCTTCAATTATATTTAAAAAACTATAGCCTCTGCTGGCATGCATAGTAATACCATAAGAAAAATCATTTTCAAATTTACCTGTTGTACTGTATCTAAAACGAATAACACTATCTCTTACAACCGTTAATTGTAGTACAACTCCATTTTTTGTAGAAAAATGTAAAGTGTCTACGTCTTTTTTGTATTTAATTATTTCGGATGGAAATAAATTTCCTTTTTGTTCTAATTCTGTATTAACTATCATGTAATTTATGATTTTGCTTAATCTTAATGGCCATTTGCATTAAAAAAAGAGACTCTTATTTTTGGTTAAAAATGCATTCTTTTGGATAGGCAAAAAAACGGAAAAGTTAGCACAATAAAAACATTATTAATCAGCTTTTTTTATGCGAACGATGTAATTGTATTATTCTTAAAATAAGCAACTTAAATTATGAATATTTCAGTACAATCATGGCTAAAGGTGGAATTGTTATTTCAGCAGAATGTTCCCTGTTTTGCCAAGTTTTTGCTTTAGAGGTTATGGTTGCATTATTAAAATCTCCTGAGCCATAAAAGACTACATCGTCGCTATTAAAAATTTGCTTTAATGTTCCTTTTTTAGGTAAACCAATACGATAATTTTCACGAGGTAAAGGTGTCATGTTGCAAACAACAATAATATTATCTTTTGGCTTATTGCCTTTTCTAATATACACAAGAACCGAATGTTCTGCATCGTTATAGTCTATCCACTCGAAACCGTTTTGAGAAAATTGTTTTTGTGCTAGTGCAGGTTCTGTTCTGTAAAGTGTATTTAATGCTTTTACAAGTTCTTGTGTGCCTTTGTGTGGTTTGTATTGTAATAAATGCCAGTCTAAACTATTTTTAAAATTCCACTCTTCACTTTGTCCAAATTCTGCGCCTTGAAATAGTAATTTTGTTCCAGGATGCGTAAACATATAACAGTATAATAGGCGTAAGTTTGCAAACTTCTGCCATTCGTCTCCAGGCATTCTATTTAAAAGTGATTTTTTTCCATATACCACTTCATCGTGAGATAGCGGAAGCATAAAATTTTCTGTAAATGCATAGGTCATAGAAAACGTAATGTCATTTTGATGGTGTTTTCTGTAGGCAGGATCTTTAGAAAAATAGTCTAACGTATCATGCATCCAACCCATCATCCATTTCATACCAAAACCTAATCCTCCTAAAAATACAGGTTTAGAGACTCTTGGAAAAGCTGTAGACTCTTCTGCTATTGCTTGAACGTCTGGGAAGTTACCATAAACAGCTTCGTTAAGTTCTTTCATAAAAGTTATTGCTTCAAGATTTTCTCTTCCACCATAAATATTTGGTTCCCATTCTCCATCTTCTCTAGAATAATCTAAAAATAGCATTGAGGCAACCGCATCTACGCGTAATCCATCTGCATGGTATTGGTCTAACCAAAATAAAGCGTTACTTATTAAAAAAGATTTAACCTCGTTACGACCGTAATTAAAAATTAGACTTTTCCAATCTTGGTGATACCCTTTACGTTTATCTGGATGCTCGTATAAGCAAGAGCCATCGAAAAAACCTAGCCCATGGGCATCTTCTGGGAAGTGAGATGGTACCCAATCTAAAATAATACCTATATTATTTTGGTGTAATTTGTCTACTAAAAGTTTAAACTCTTCAGGATAACCAAATCTTGATGTAGGCGCAAAATAACCAGTTACTTGGTAGCCCCAACTTGGATCGTAGGGAAATTCCATAATTGGCATAAGTTCTACGTGAGTAAAATTCATTTCTTTTACGTAATTTACTAACTCGTTTGATAACTCAACATAGGATAAAAAACGGTTTTCTTCAATCTGTTTTTTCCAAGAGCCTAGATGAACTTCGTAAACCGAAAATGGTGCATCAAGCGCATTTTGTTTTTTACGCGATTTCATCCATTGTTTATCTTCCCAGCTGTAATTGTCCTCCCAAACTATGGAGCCAGTTTTAGGATTATGCTCATACCGTCTAGCGTACGGATCTGCTTTTTCGGTTTTAATGCCATTATTATTACTTTCAATTTTATACTTATAAATAGTTCCTTTACCAACATTAGGTATAAAACCTTCCCAAATTCCACTTTCATCCCAACGTACATTTAGCGTGTGTTCTCCTTCTTTCCAATAATTAAAATCACCAATTACAGAAACCTGATGTGCACTTGGAGCCCAAACAGAAAAATAAGTACCATTAATACCGTTTAGCGTTATAATGTGAGATCCAAATTTTTCGTAGAGTCTGTAATGTTTTCCAGATTTAAATAAATTAATATCAAAATCTGTAAATAAGCTATGTGCAATTACTTTAGACATATGTTTTTTTTTGAGTAAATATTAACTTATTACGGTTCTTTTTGGAATTGTCGCACCTTTTTTAATAACAACTATTCCATCTTTAACCAAATATGTATCTGTTTCTATATCTTTTAAGTGTTTGCCTCCTTCTATTCTAACATTGTCTCCAATTCTACAATTTCTGTCTAATATACAGTTGTTTATATGGCACTTATCGCCAATACCTAATAGATTTTCAATCTTATTTTTTTCTATATTTTTTAGAGATTCATAATAATCATTTCCCATCATGTAGGAATTTAAAACTACAGATTCTTTACCAATTCTAGAGCGAATACCAATTACACTTCTTTCAATTTTAGCTGCATGAATTATACAACCGTCTGCAACAACTGTTTTGTTTAGTACTGTTCCAGATATTTTAGATGTTGGTAATATTCTTGCATTTGTATAGACTCTATCGTCTGAATATAAATTAAACTTAGGAATGTCGTCTGTTAGGCCTAAGTTTGCTTCAAAGAAGGATTCTATAGTTCCAATATCTGTCCAATAACCTTCATATTGATAACTTAAAGTTTTGTGTTTATGTATTGATTGTGGAATAATTTCCTTCCCAAAATCTATGGTATCTGGATTTTTCATTAATTTAATTAATAATTCTCTATTAAATATATAAATACCCATTGAAGCCAGATAATTTCGGCCTTCTTTTTTCATTTCATCGCTTACATCTGAAGTCCAATCTGGTAATAATTCTTCTGCTGGTTTTTCAATAAATGAAGTAATTACATTTTGATTATCTGTTTTTAAAAGTCCAAAACCTGTTGCGTCTTTTGCACTTACTGGATAGGTGGCAATAGATATTTCTGCATTACTAGCTTCGTGTTTAGCAATCATATCTTCTAAATCCATATTATATAATTGATCTCCAGAAAGAATTAAAGCATATTCGAAATCATTACTTAAAAAATGATGCATACTTTGTCTTACCGCATCTGCAGTTCCTTGAAACCAATCCTCACTTTGCATGGTTTGCTCTGCTGCTAAAACATCTACAAAGGCAGAACTAAAAAAACTAAAATGATAAGTATTTTTAATATGCTTATTTAAAGATGCAGAATTAAATTGTGTTAACACATAAATTCTTTTAATATCTGCATTTATACAATTTGAAATAGGAATGTCTACTAATCTATATTTTCCTGCAATTGGCACAGCGGGTTTCGATCTATCTGCTGTTAAAGGATATAATCTTGAGCCTTGTCCTCCTCCTAAAATAATACTTAAAACCTTGTTATTTATCATAGTTTAGTTGTTTAGCGATTTATATAATTCTGAATATTTTTTTGCTGAATTGTCCCACGAGTGATCTATATTCATGATATGTTTTTTTGTTTTTTTGAATTTAGTTTCGTCTTTGTAAAAAGCGGCAGCTCTTTCTATGGCCGTGCAAATATCTACTACACTTGTATCTTTATGTGTAAAGCCAAAACCGTTATCTTTAATATCTATAATAGTATCTTTCAAGCCACCTATGCTTCTAACTATTGGAATTGTACCATATCTAAGAGAATACATTTGGTTTAAACCGCAAGGTTCAACACGAGACGGCATTAGTAAAAAATCTGCTCCAGCGTAAATGTTGTGAGACAGTTTTTCATCGTAACCAATATACGCATTATAATTCCCTTTATGTTTGGTTTTTAAGGCTTCCAACTTCTCTTCTGTGTTTTTATCTCCAGAACCTAAAAGAAGTATAGAGATATCATTATTTTTTAAAGCAATATCAAAGACTTCAGGGAATAAGTCTGATCCTTTTTCATCTACAAGGCGACCAATAAAAGCAAATAAAGGTTTTTTACTATCTAAATTAAAAGTATCGCAAAGCCATTTTTTATTGGCTTTTTTTCCTGTATTATTACTAGAAATTGAATATTGCTTTGTTATAAAAGTATCTGTTTCGGTATTCCAAACGTTTGTGTCTATACCATTTAAAATACCTAGGCATTTTTCGTTTTCATATTTTAAAAGTGACTCTAAGCCATTGGCAGATTCTTTTAACTCTTGCATGTAACTTGGAGAAACCGTAGTTACTTTCCAAGCACATTTTATTGCTGCTGCTAATGGATTAATAGTATCATTCCAATCTAATAATCCTATGTTATCGAAATTGAATTCTGGTATTAAATTAACCTTATCATGAGAAAACCAACCTTGATATTGTGCATTGTGTATTGTAGTTACTACTGGTATTTTATTTAAAGATTTATATTTAAAACTCTCTTGGAGCATAAATGGAATAAGCCCTGTATGGTGATCGTGACAATGTATTATGTCTGGTTTAATTTTTAATGTAAGTAGCCAATCTAAAACAGCAATTTGAAATGCTAAAAAACGATCTGTATCATTAAAAGAATACACATAATCTTTAAAAAGCAATTCTTGAATATCTATAAAAAACACATCAAACTCTAAAACAGCATCTTTTGTTTTTAACACTTTAAAAGTAAATTCTTTATCACCTAAAAGCAAAGAAGCTTCAAAAATTTTAGAAAACTTATTATTTTGTGTAAATTTATTTTTATAATAAGGCATTATTACAGCACTTTCATCACCTAATATATTTTGATATTTTGGTAATGCACCTAAAACATCCGCTAACCCTCCAACTTTCGCTATAGGATAACATTCTGCACTAATATGAATAATTTTGAGCATATTTTTATTTTACTAAATCTCTTAATCTATGTATAACCTCCTCTGCTATAAATTTTCTTTAAAAAAAAATAAATATCCTGTAATCTACCATTTTATTAGTATATATAAAAAGCATTCTTATATTTAAATTTTTTCGTTATTCAATATTATACTTTCTGTACATCCGCAAAACTTAATAATTGGATACTACTTTTTTATTATAACTTAAGTTATAAATATTTTCAGTTTTGCAGCAGAATTTTATAGCGAAAAGTCTTGTTACCACTACTTTAAATCGGAGTGAGACAAAATAAGAGTTTCTTGTAAAAAGTGTAAAAGTCGTTATGCGTTGAGGAATTGTACAATAATGTACCATTCTAATCTTTCTTCTATTATTTGTTACAAAATAATGTTTTTATAAACCGTAACTAAAAAAGATTTTTCCTCAAAAGAGATTCAACGTCAATTAGATTTAAAAACGGTTACGAACCTGTTTGGTTATGGTTTATAAATTGTGTAAAGTAATGGGAAATACAGATGATCGCTATGCTTTAGAAAGCATGATAGAAATGGATGTAGATTATTTTACAATATAAGCACCTTAAAAAGAGCGCAATAAACAAAAGACTGGTCTTGGTAGTAAAACAAAATCCAATGTTATGGTTATAGTAAAAGTACAGTTCTTGAAGATATTAAAACAGGTGAACAAGAGAGGCAATGCCGCTATTTTAAAGCTAAGGTTTTAAAGATTAATCGAGCTGATGGAGCAGATCTAACTCTTGAACAATTTATAGAACGTATAAAAACAGTTGCATTCACTAATAAAAATATTTCTTATGTTACTATTGCAGATTATATAGAGTTGTACATAAGTGAAACCAAAACAATGGAACCTTAAAAAGGGTTTATATTGCAATTAGTAATGCAAAACGAAATTTTGTAGTTACTTATCATAAAATCAAAAAGAAATTAAGCTTAATCCTAGATATTTTGGTGAGAAAATATTTTATAGATTAGTAATTACAAATATTACATATTATGATTAATTACGTATATACACATATAAAGTTATAGCTACTATAATTTATTATTTTTTTTGTCAACAAAAAAGCCGTTAATAGTCTTAAAAATTATCTATCTACAGTTTGTAAATAAAAAAGCCAGAACTTTAGTTCCGACTTTTTTAATATGCATGTAGCGAGAATGGGGCACGATCCCATGACCTCAGCATTATGAATGCTGCGCTCTAACCAGCTGAGCTACCTCGCCATAATTTTAAGTCTGCAAATATAAAAACAAATTTATAGTTCGCAAACATAAATGTGAATTAAAATATTTATTTAAAATATTTTCAAAACTCATTAATTAATGTATATATTGGAGACTTAATAAAAATTATTACATGGACGAAAAAGTTAAATACGAAATGGAGTTCCCTATTCATGCTTCTCCTACATTACTTTACCAATATATTTCTACACCTTCTGGACTGTCTGAATGGTATGCAGATAATGTAAACTCACGAGGTGAGATTTTTAAATTTATTTGGGACGGTTCTGAAGAGCAAGCTAAGCTGTTAACAAAAAAAAGTGGAGAGCGTATTAAATTTCGTTGGTTGGAAGATACAGGTGAATCTTATTATTTTGAAATTAGAATTCAAGTAGACGAAATTACTAAGGATGTTTCTATAATGGTTACTGATTTTGCTGAAGAAGATGAAGTTGAAGAAGGTAAAATGTTATGGGAAAACCAAATCTCAAGTTTAAAACAAGTTTTAGGTTCTGCCTAATAAAATATATATTTAAGACTTATATTTGTGCCGAAGAAATTTGGCACTTTTTTTTATGATAAATATTAATGGAGAATTTAGCAACAATACACAATTATTAACACCAGAAAATCGTGGTTACAGTTATGGTGATGCGCTGTTTGAAACTATAAAAGTTTCTCATGGTAAAATTTTATTTCTCGAAGATCATTATTTTAGATTAATGTCTTCTATGCGTGTTTTACGAATGGAAATTCCTTTGAGCTTTACAATGGAGTTTATAGAGGCTGAAATTTTAAAAACTATCGATAAGAATAACTTAACTAATGCTTCGGCAAGAGTAAAAATTCAAGTGCATAGAAATACTGGTGGTTTGTATTTACCAACGAATAAAGAAGTAACATTTATTATTTCAGCGAAAGCAACAGATAGTGATTTCTATTTGTTAAATGAAGACGCCTACGAAGTAGATTTATTTAAAGATTTTTATGTTGCTCCAGGATTATTATCTACTTTAAAAACCAATAATAAAGCTTTAAATGTTGTTGGAAGTATATATGCTAAAGAAAATGATTTTAACAATTGTTTACTTTTAAATACAAATAAAAGTGTAGTAGAAGCTTTAAATGGTAATCTCTTTCTAGTTAAAGACAATACTATTAAAACACCACCTTTGGCAGATGGTTGTTTAAAGGGAATTATGAGACAACAAATAATTAATAGTTTAGAGTTATTGCCAGATTATACTTTAGAAGAAACTTCAATCTCACCTTTCGAACTTCAAAAAGCAGATGAGTTATTTATTACCAATGTAATACAAGGCATTCAACCCATTACAAATTATAGAAAAAAGAAGTTTGGAAATAAAGTATGTAAAATCTTACTTCAAAAAATAAATGTTAAAATAAGATTAGGTTAATTATAACTAGGATTTTCTGGCGCATTAGACCAAATACTATAATCTCCACCAAGTTCTACCATTTTTTCTTTCCAGAAAAACTGATAATCTTTTTCTATAATAGACTTTTTGTGTACATTTTTTGTAACTACCCAAGCGTTAGATTTTAACTCATCTTCTAGTTGGTTTATTTCCCATCCAGAATAGCCTAGAAAAAATTTAATATCTTTTTCGCCTATTTTACCATCTACTATTAATTTTGAGACTTCACCAAAATCTCCTCCCCAAAAAATACCTAAAGAAATTTCTATACTATTTGGTATTAATTCTGGCACTTTATGGATAAAATATAAGTTGTCTTGTTCCACTGGACCGCCATTGTAAACTTTAAAATTTGTTTCTATCTCAGGAATTAAGTCGCTAATAGTAAACTCTAAAGGTTTATTAAGTATAAAACCTATAGAACCTTCTTTAGAGTGGTCTGTTAATAATACAATAGAGCGATTAAAAGATAGGTCGCTTATTATTGATGGTTCTGCTACTAATAAATCTCCTTTTGCTGGCTTGATTAAAATCATAAAACATGAAATTTGATAAATAAATGTAAACTTTATTTGTTAAATAACCAATATTTTAATAGTTTATCCTAGTCTAAAAAATAAAAAAGCCTTCAATAAAGAAGGCTTTTTGTGAATTATAATGGGTAAAACTTAGTTTACTGCTCCAGCTAAATCAGATCCAGCTTTAAACTTTACTACGTTTTTAGCTTTGATTTTAATAGTCTTTCCTGTTTGAGGATTTCTTCCGTCTCTTGCAGCTCTTTTAGAAACTGACCAAGATCCAAATCCTACTAATGAAACTCTGTCACCTTGCTTTAAAGCACCTTCAATTTCAGTTAACGCACATTCTAAAGCTTTTTTTGAAGCTGCTTTAGTAATTCCTGCGTGTTCTGCCATAGCATCGATTAAATTTGTTTTGTTCATAATATAAATTTTAATTATTAATAAATAGTTGGTAAACAATGTTTTTGTTATCCTCGTACAAATTTATACGGATTATGCTACTACGCAAGTAATAGCAAGGGAAATACGCTATTTTGTTAATAACTTCGGGCATTTGTTAATAAAGATGGTTGTTTTGTGAGATTTTTAACTTTTATAGCATCCATAAGGCTTTAGAGCATTTTGGCATCAGTTTTAAACGAATAACCATTTAAAAGCGATTTTATATCCATAGTTCGCTTTCCTGGAAGTTTAATATCTAATATATTAATGTAACCTTCTTGTACAGCAACTTTTACTTCTTTTTTACTAAAAACTATGTCTCCCACGCTGTGATTATGTTCTATTATTTCCTTTTTTACTGTATATAATTTAATATCTAATGTTTCTCCATCGTTAAAAAGTTGACACCAAGCTGCTGGATATGGACTCAAGCCGCGTACCTTATTATAAATGGTGTTTATATCTTCTTTCCAGTCTATTTTACAATTATCTTTGTTTAGTTTGTAAGCAGTATTAGAAATAGCATCTCTAGGTTGAGGTGTTGTTTTTACATCTCCAAGTGCAATGTGCTCAACGGTTTTAATAACAAGGTTGCTTCCAAGGTGCATTAACTTATCGTGAAGGCTTCCTGCATTTTCATTTTTGTCTATAGCTAATGCTTCTTGCAAAATCATTTCGCCAGTGTCTATTTTTTCATCTATAAAAAATGTAGAGACACCAGTTTTTGTTTCTCCGTTAATAATAGCCCAATTAATAGGTGCAGCTCCACGATAATTTGGTAAAAGAGAGGCATGTAGGTTAAATGTACCAAATTCAGGCATCTGCCAGACTAATTTTGGTAACATTCTAAAGGCGACTACAATTTGTAAATTTGCCTCTAAACTTCTTAGTTCTTCTATAAAATTTTCATTTTTTAAATTTGTAGGCTGTAAAATAGTAAGGCCTTTAGTTTCTGCATATTCTTTTACAGCACTTTTATTTAATTTTCTACCGCGACCTGCTGGTTTATCTGGAGCAGTAATAATACACACAATAGTGTATTTGTTTTCTAATAAAGTGTCTAAAATGGTCACAGCAAATTCTGGTGTTCCCATAAATACAATTCTTAAATCTCTTTTTTTACTCATTATGTTTGTGCTAGTTTATAAGTATTTGTGTTTGTAATTCTAATAACATTATATTCTAATAATTGCTTTAATTCATTATTAATATTTTCTTCGGAAAAATTAAGACATTTAAATAAAGATCTAGAAGATAGTTCACCATGTTCTAAAGCTTTAATAATCTCTTTTTTTATATCTGCTGATGCGTTCTTTTCCTGAGGCTTTCTTTTTATGCAAACCGAACAGATTCCACAATCTTTAACCTCAGTTTCTTCGAAATAGGAGAGTAGTTGCACACTTTTGCAGATATCGTTATTATTAGAATAGTTTAAAACAGATAAAACCTGTTTTTGCTTCAATGCGTTTTGTTGTTTAATTACTTTAGCAATTCTGTTAATTGTTTTATCGTCTTCACGAGGCACCAAATAGGTTATTTGTGCATCTGTCTTAGAATGTTTTAATATAATAATTTCAGCTTTTTCTAATTCTGTTAAAACATCGATTATTTTATCTTCATTTGTATTAGCCTTTTGTGCTATTAAGGTGGTATTAATTTTTGTTTCCTGCTCGAAAGCGCCTCCATAAGTTCGTAATATAGATTTTACAATAATACTAGTTTCGAGATGCGTTTCTAAATAACTAAATAATGTATTATTACTTACCTTAAATAGTACTTTTGTTTTATTTTTAAATTGCTTAGACAATGTAATAATGCTTGTTCTGTCTAATATAAGTATTGCATTATATGCTAAAAGTGTATTAAAACCGTAGGTCTTGCAAAATTTATTAAAATTAAAATCGAAAGTTTCTTCTTCACCTTCACCATATGCTACTTGAAAATAGCTACTTAATTTTCTGTAAACAAGTTTTATAAACTTGACATTTGGGAGTACTTTTAAAAACTGATTTTCCACCAATACATCATCACTATTATTTTTTAAAATTACAGCAAAAGCCTTATTGCCATCTCGACCAGCACGACCAGCCTCTTGGAAATAACTTTCTAAACTTTCGGGTAAATTTAAATGAATAACCGTTTTTACATCTGGTTTGTCAATACCCATTCCAAAGGCATTTGTAGCAACCATAACCTGTTTTTGGTTATTCATCCAGCTATCTATAGCTTTATCTTTTTCGGTATTAGTTAATCCTCCATGATAGAAAGTTGCAGTAAATCCATTACTTTCTAAGAAATTGGAGATATCTTGGGTTGCTTTTCTATTACGAACATACACGATAGAACTGGCTTTGTTTTTTGTTAAAATGGCCTTTAATCTAAAAAGTTTATCCTCTTCCTTAAAAGTCATATAAGCCAAATTAGACCTTGAGAAAGATTGTTTAAATACTTTAGGATTAATAAAATCAAGTTCTTTAATTATATCGATTACCACTTCTGGAGTGGCACTTGCTGTTAAAGCAATTATATTTACGGTTGGCTGTAATTCTCTTAATTTAATTATGTTTTTATAGCTAGGTCTAAAGTCGTTTCCCCATTGGCTAATGCAATGTGCTTCGTCCACAGCAATAAGGTTTACATTCATTTGGCGAACACGATCTTGAACAATATCTTGCTGTAAACGTTCTGGCGAAAGATATAGAAACTTATAATTACCATAAATACAATTGTCCAACTTTGTGTCAAGATTTTTATAAGAGATTCCGCTGGTTAAAGCCATTGCTTTAATACCTTTGTTTTGTAAGGCTTGCACTTGGTCTTTCATCAATGCTACCAATGGAGAAATTACAATACATATTCCATCTTTTACTAGAGCAGGAATTTGGAAGCAAACCGATTTTCCACCACCAGTAGGCAGCAAAGCGAAGGTGTCTTCTCCTTCTAAAACCGAATTTATAATTTGCTCTTGAAGTGGTTTAAATGAAGTGAATTTCCAATAACGTTCTAATATGTTAATAGGATGACTCAATCTTGAATTAAAGTGCTTTTACAACGCCTATAATATGTTCTGCTCTTGCTTCTATAGAGCCAAAAGGAACGTCTCTTAAATCGTAACCATACTTTGTGTATGTTTCTAGGAGTTTTTCGTGAATTTCTAGTGCTTGATCGAAATTTTCATACCGTTCGTTATCGTTTGTAAAAATTTCCTGCCAAGGTGCTAAAATAAACACAGAATCGTATTTGTTATCTTTACAAGCTTTAGTAAAAAAATCTGGATAGCTGTCTCCTTTAAAATCCATATAAGATGAAATGTCGGGAATGCCTCTGTCTAAAAAAACAAATTCATTATTACTTTCCAAAGCAGCGTTATATTGTTTTATTCTTGCTTCTAAAAGAAGCTCGCTAAATTGTATTGGGTTTGTAAGAAATAGTTGTTCTATTCCCTCTTCTCTAGCTTTTAAAATAATGGCTCTCGATATTTCTTCAGAACATGTAAAACCTCTCCTTGTTAATTCATTAATAATAGACGTTTTACCACTTCCTGGTCCTCCTGTTATTACGATTGTTTTTGTATTCAATGTATAATTTTATTATAGTAGTAAAATTCGGAATAAAAATGGTATAAAAAAAATGCAAGGATAACTTATCTTTGCTAAATATTATAATATTTATGAGTAAAGAAGAAAATACAGAAGCATTTTATGCTAAGTTAAAAGAACAATTACAAGACACTACACATTGGCCATCAGAATATTTATATAAATTTATTGTTAAGTCTAATGCTAAAAAAGTGGCGTCTATTGAATCTATATTTAACCATTTAGGAGCTGTTATTAAAACAAAAAAGTCTAGCAATGCTAAATACACTAGTATTTCTATAAATGTAAGAATGAAAAGCCCAGATGCAGTAATAGCAAAATATATAGAAGTAGGTAAAAACGTAGAAGGTGTAATTTCTCTATAATTATTGCTTTAAATTTATAACAATTTTGTATTTTGCGAAAGCATTAGATACTTCAATGCAACATATAAACTCCACACAATTTTGAATTTAATAGACGATATAGAGTACAACACAGAACGTGAACACTTAATTATTCCTGAGTATGGGAGACACGTTCAAAAAATGATTAATTTTGCTAAAACGATAGAAACTAAAGAGGAACGCAATAAAGTAGCTAAGGCGATTATTTCTGTAATGGGAAATTTACAACCGCATTTACGCGATGTTACAGATTTTCAACACAAGCTTTGGGATCAATTATTTATCATGTCTAAATTCGAATTAGATGTCGATTCTCCATATCCAAAACCGTTGAAAGAAGTTCTAGAAGAACGCCCAGAAGCTTTACAATACCCTCAAAATTTTCCTAAATATCGTTTCTATGGCAATAATATTAAAACCATGATAGACGTTGCTGTCTCATGGGAAGATGGAGATTTAAAAGAGGCCTTAACTTTTACAATTGCAAATCACATGAAAAAGTGTTTTTTAAATTGGAATAAAGATACGGTTGAAGATTATGTAATTTTTAATCATTTATTCGAATTGTCTAATGGAAAGATTGATTTAAAAGATTCTAAAGAAGCGTTAACAGATTCTGCTAGTTTATTAAAATCTAGCGCAAAAAAGAAGTATTCTAATACATCTAGTAAAAAAGGACACCAAAAGAAAAACAACCACTCTAATAGAGGTAAAAAAAGATATTAATTTAAGAAATGGGTACATTTATAATCGAAGGTGGTCACCAACTTAAAGGCGACATCCAACCACAAGGCGCAAAAAACGAAGCATTACAAATATTATGTGCAGTGTTACTAACTCCAGAACAAGTAACCATTAATAATATTCCTGATATTATTGATATTAATAAGCTTATAGCATTACTTAAAAATTTAGGTGTAAAAATTAAAAAAATTGGAGAAGGTTCTTACTCGTTTCAAGCCGATAATTTAGATTTAGATTATATGCAAACTGCCGATTTTAAAAAAGAAGGTAGTGGATTGCGTGGCTCTATTATGATGGTTGGACCACTATTAGCCCGTTTTGGAAAAGGTTACATACCAAAGCCAGGAGGAGATAAAATTGGTCGACGTCGTTTAGATACACATTTTGAAGGCTTTATAAATTTAGGTGCTAAGTTTAGATATAACAGAGAAGATTATTTTTATGGTGTTGAAGCCGAGAAATTAGTAGGTACAGATATGCTTTTAGATGAAGCTTCTGTAACAGGAACCGCAAACATTGTAATGGCTGCTGTTTTAGCAGAAGGAAAAACCACCATTTATAATGCAGCTTGCGAGCCTTATTTGCAACAGTTATGTAAAATGCTAAACAGAATGGGAGCTAAGATTTCTGGAGTTGGCTCTAATTTATTAACTATTGAAGGTGTTAAAGCTTTAGGTGGTACAGACCATACGATGCTTCCAGACATGATTGAAATAGGAAGTTGGATTGGCTTGGCTGCCATGACAAAAAGTGAGCTAACCATTAAAAACGTAAGCTGGAAAGATTTAGGACAAATACCAGATGTCTTTGCTAAATTAGGAATCACGCTTGAGAAAAAAGGAGACGATATTTATATTCCTGCTCACAAAGAAGGTTACGAAATACAAAACTATATAGACGGTTCTATACTTACAATTGCAGATGCACCTTGGCCAGGTTTTACTCCAGATTTATTAAGTATTGTTCTAGTGGTCGCAACACAAGCCAAAGGCGAAGTGTTAGTGCACCAAAAAATGTTTGAAAGCCGTTTATTTTTTACAGATAAGCTTATAGATATGGGCGCAAAAATTATTCTTTGCGATCCGCACAGAGCAACAGTAATAGGTCACGATTTTAAATCACAACTAAAAGCAACCACTATGGTTTCACCAGATATTAGAGCTGGAATTTCATTACTAATTGCTGCTTTATCTGCAAAAGGAACCTCTAAAATCCATAATATCGAGCAGATAGATCGTGGTTACCAGCATATTATAGAACGTTTACAGAGGATTGGTGCTAAGATTACGAGGGTTGAAGGGAATTAGGGTTTACTTGTGATTTTATCTCTATCCATATAATTTTTTCATAATTATTAGATGAATTCACTTAACCTTAATTTTTACAATATATTAATATCATTTGGGATTTTACATGGTATAATTTTTAGTTTAGTTTTATTTTTAAATCCAAAATTAAAATCTAGAACAAATAATTATTTAGCTGTAACTATACTCGCATTGTGCTTTAGTAATCTTCAATATTGGCTGTTAGATGTTGGATTGTCTCCAGGTTACAATGATAATAGTTTAATATTTATACCATTTGAATTTTTAATGGTTCCGTTCTTTTTTTTATTTGTAAAAAGTTATCTAGGAAAAGTCATTAATATGCGTTTTATATTATTAATGTTGATTCCTTTTTTTTATTCTATTTTCTATCAGATAATATCAGATATACTTGAAATTAGCTCAAAGACTGTTAGTTTTTTTAATCTTGTTATAGAATATGGCTCTCTATTATTTTCAGTGATAATAATAATTTTAGTTTTTAAAAGTATTATAGATTATGAAAAGAAGATAGCTCAAAATTCATTTTATGATATCCCAAAAACCGTTTCTTGGATTAAAAGAATTTTATTATTTGGATTTGCTCTTTGTATTCTATGGGTACTTTCTCTAACTATATTTGAGAACTATTTTCCTAGTGGACATTATAAATACTATCCATTATGGATTGGAATTTCTATACTTATCTATTGGATAGCATATGCATCTATATTTCAAAATAGTATTTATAAGGAACGTGGAGAAATAAGAACTAAAATAAAAAAAACTAAGACTTTCCATAATCTGGAGAATTCAAAAAATAGAGTATTAAAATTTGAGAAGCCTAAAGAAAGCATCAATCCAAATAAGTTTATTGAAATAAATAATATTATTATAGAAAACAGATTATATCTTAAACCAAAATTAAGCCTTAAAATAGTTTCCAAATATACTAATTTAAGTGAAGGCTATTTATCTCAAATAATAAACTCTAATACAAATAAAAATTTTAACGATTATATTAATGCTTTTCGTATTGAAAATGCTAAAAAATTATTAATGGATATTGAGTATTCTAAATACACAATAACAGCAATTGGTCTAGAGTCTGGATTTAATACAAAAACAAGTTTTTATAGTGCATTTAAAAAGCACACTGGTAATACTCCAAATAGTTATAAAAAATTAGTCCAAAATCTTTAATTTTATACAAATATTGGACTTTAGATACTGTAATTACAACTAATATTGTTTCATTAATAATAAAAACTTAAACAACATGAATTTAAAAATGGAACAAAACAAACTTATTAAAATTAGTAATCTCTTTATGCTATTACTATTTATAATATCAACAAGCTGCACGAAAGATGGTGCTTTAATAGAAGAGTCAATAACTAGTATAGAGACTGTTAATTTTAACGAAGCTGTAGATTTATTAAATTTAGATAATAAAACATTTGCTAAAAATTACAGCGAAAATTATATAACGCCTTATGTAGATTATATCTCTCATGAAGAATTAATGGATACTAATAAATTTGTAACGGTAATACCTGCCACAACAAATAATCTAAATTTATATAGTAAAATAGTATTACTTAAAATTAATAATCAAATTAAAAGTGTTGTCTATAGTATGTTGTTTGATACAGCATCTACAGACGAAAATTTTACAGGAGAAATATTAATTACAGATTTACAAGGCAACTTTGTTAATGGCTTTGTTGTTAAGAATGGGCTAATAACATTACAATATCAACAACCATCTAACGAAATCCAGTCTAAAATCACATCTTCTAATTACCAAAATAAAGGTGATGGGTGTGATGATTGTCCATACACTAATTGTGTTATTGTGAGTTAGATGAAGTTGAAATAGAGGCTAATAACAATACGTTTGCTGATGCTCCAGATATAGATAATATGTTATGGGCTAATAATATTAAGAATAATTGGGTTTTTGCAACATCTGGCGGTACAGGCGGTGGTGCTTATCCAAATGTAGTTATTGCAACGCCATCAGTTGTTGTTTATGAACCTGATACACCTATTGCTGATTTAACTGATTTTTTTGAGTGTTTCGATGCCACTCAAAGCGCAGTAGTAACAATATATGCTACAGAGCCAAACCCAGGTTCTGGAGATGCAAACGTCGGTCGATATTGTGGACATACCTTTGTATCCATTTCTCAAGGCGCTAATACTAGTGTTTTTGGATATTATCCTATTTCAAATTGGATAAGTCCATTGAATACATCTGGACCAGCAGTTTTAGGAGATGATGGAAGCGGTAATGAAAATTTTACAGCAAGTATTTCTACAACTATAACAGGAGTACAACTTCAACAAATAATTAATGCTTCAACCAATTTTACACCAACCTATGATTTAAATAACTATAATTGTACTGATTTTGGTATAGATATTGGAAATCTATCTGGACTAGGACTTCCAGCTGCAAATGGTACGTGGCCTGGAGGGAATGGTTCAAACCCTGGAGCATTAGGTTTATATATAAGAAATTTGACTCCACCAGCTGGTGTTACAACTAATACAGCCGCAGGAAATGCTCCTGCCACAAATAAAGGATGTTAATATTATTTTAAATAAACGAAAAATGAAAAAAATAAAAATATTTTTATTACTAACTATATTGATTTTTAGTTGTAAAACTGAAAGTGATAAAAAAGAATTAATTATAGAATTTATTGAAAATGTAGTTATGGATAAATCATATAATATTAATAATATAAATGAATATCTAGATTTAGAAAAAGATTCTTTAATTTTTGATTCTGATTTATTAAAAATACTCAATTTTAATATCGAATTCTTAAAATCAGAAATAAAAGATATTGAACAGATTAACATTATGGCTTATAGTGATTTTATTTCTAAAGAACATTTTAGTATGTATAAAATAAATTATCCTAAAAGCGAAGAAGTTTTTTGTGTTGTTATAAAAGACAAGTTCATTACTCCAATCATAGTCAACGATAAAAACAGAATTTCATCTTTTTTTACTGGATTAATTAAGCATAAAGATAATATCAATCCATATTTACTCACTGAATAACTGTTTATTAAATTTATGAAAAATTGGATTATAATTTTAGTAAGTATAATAATGTTTAATTGTTCCGAAGGAACATCAGATGAAAAAATAATTGATACTTTTATAAATGAGGTTATTATAAAGAAAAACCTTGATTACGATAATTGGTCAAATTATATTAATTTTCCTGACAATCAATCTAAAGAAGGAAAAAAAATTATTATTGATTTAATTAAGCAAAATATTATTAGAACTAATTTAGTATTAGAAAATAATGAATATACCATAATTAAATACAGTGATTTAGAAAAGAACAATTTATCATCTAACTTAAAGTATAATGATTATGATAAACTATACTTTTTAATTAGTGATAATAAAATTATTAACCCATTTATAATAGAAAACAATAAAATTATTGCATTTTTTAATGGTTTAACAAAGCAAAGAAGAAATTCTTATCCTTTGATTCTTAATAAGGATAACATATTTTAATAATTAACAAAAGGCGATTGGCTTATTCATTTTATAAGTCAATCGTTTATATAAAAACAAAACTGTATTTGTTTAATTAAATATAAGAGAATTTAAACTCCACTCACAACCACTTCTTCCGTTTAAAATAATACAACATTCCTAAAAACACAACAATCATAACTACCCAAAGAATATGGTAACTATATTTATAATGTAGTTCTGGAATGTTATCAAAATTCATCCCATAAATACCAGCAATAAAGGTTAGTGGTATAAAAATAGTGGCAATAATGGTTAGCACTTTCATAACCTCATTCATGCGATTACTAATGGTTGTCATGTACATATCCATTAATCCCCAAATCATTTCGCGGTAAATATCTATAGTGTCAGACACTTGTACGATGTGATCGTAAACATCTGCAAAATAATGCAATGTTTTTTCGTCTATTAATTTATTTTCGCTTTTATCGATACGATTTATAATCTCTCGAAGTGGAAAAATAGCACGCCTAACTTTTAGTACTTCTCGTTTTAAACTTTGAATTTCTGTGGTAATTTCGCCCTTAGTTAAACCTTCGAATAAGTTATCTTCAAGATCTTCAATTTTATTACCCATAGTTTCTATAATCGCGTAATAATGGTCTACCACAGAGTCTATTAAACCATATAGTAAATAATCTGAGCCTAAATTTCTAATTCTACCTTTAGCTTGGCGAATACGCTCACGAAGTGAATCGAAAACATCACCTTCTGCTTCTTGTAATGAAAGTACATAATTTTTTCCTAAAATAAAACTTACTTGTTCTGATATTATTTTTTCATCGGCATCGTAATACATCATTTTTAAAACTAAAAAAATATAGTCTTCATATTCATCAATTTTTGGACGTTGATTGGTACTTACAATATCTTCTAAAACTAATGGATGTAGATTATAATGCTTACCTAGTTTTTCAATCTCATCAATATGGTTTAAGCCATTAAGGTTTATCCATGTCACACTATCTGTTAACTTATAACTAAATACTTCTTCTACCGTTTTTAACTCTTTTTCGGTTACAAAATCTGTATTGTAATCGAAGGTTTCTATAAATAAGTTTGAAGACTCCTTTGTTCCATTATATACTAAAGCTCCTGGTATTTGACCAACATGCTTTTTGTAATTTTGTGTACGTTTTTTAGGTTTTTTTTTCGCCATAAATTTATTATTAACTAAAATCGCTAAAATTGTCGATAGCGTCTTTCTGTACTAAAGTTACTGCTTTTTGAAGAATTAAGTTATTTGGATAGGTAACTAAGTCGCCAGAATCCACTCTAAGATGTAATTGAAAGGCGCGAATGTCTTCTATTATAGCTTCTATAGGGTAGTCTTTATCGTGAATTTTTATTTTATCGCCAACTTTGTATGGAAAAGAAAAAAACATTATTATACCAGAAGTAACATTACTTAATATAGACCAAATGGCAAATAATCCTATTCCAATTACTGCAAATACAGAGGAAAATACAACTGAAATTTCTTTAATCTCCGCACCAAAAATATAGGCCTCTACAAAGAGAAAAATAACTAATAAAGTTCCTGTGTAATATCTTGAAATAAGATTGATTCTAGCATCGTTAACGCCACTTTTTTCACCAATTTTTCTAATGGTCATTTTTCCTATTATTCTTATAAGAATAAATATAGCTAGAATTATGGCAGTGTTTATAAGCTCAGATTGATAATTTTCTAAAAACATACTATTAATTTTTAAGCAAAGATAGGTGTGTTTTTATTCTAATAATAACATTTTCCTTAACACTTGGTCTTTATTGCTATTTTTAGTCCAATAAGCAGATTTTATTGTCTTTAATTTACTTGCTTTTGTAATATTGCCGTTAATATTTTCTTCCCAACTCAAGATATCGTGAGGAAATTCTGGATTAAAATTTATAATTAGCTTTCGGTTTAATTCTGGATAGTAAAGACTGTAAATTCCTTTTTTTAATTTAGCAGATGCATTATAAGTTTTAATTGGTTTGTGCTTTAAGCGAATAAATTCTATAGCAGGAATAACTTTAATATTACCACTAGGTAGACTTTTAGGATCGATACGTAATTGCGTCCAAATTTCGTTTTCTAATACAGCTTTATCTATTTTAAAATTACTATCTGCTTCATTTTCAAAATAAGAGTGAGAATCTATTTCAAATACATCTCTATTATTTAATTGTGTATACGCATGTCCGCACCATTCTTGAACGGAACAGCTGGTTTTAATGGCGTGTTGATTATTGGTAATAGGATAAAAGGTACTTTGCATAATAGAATATGGATAAATACCAGTATTAAAGTTTTTAGTGCTATTTAGCTTTAAAACATTAATATTAGATGGTTTAATGTAATCTGCTTTAACTTGTTTGTCTTGTAAAAAAGGTTCTGTTACGTAAACCAAAACAGCAGTACCATTTCGTGCTTCTCCATATCGCGATTGTACTAATTTATACGAAGATATTTCTGCCTCTCCAGCATACCAATAGTTATTAAACGCTGTATTGGGATTAAAGGGTTTTGGTTTGATTAAAGTTTTATTTTTTATATTATTATTATTAGTACTTGCTAGAGTATTGCTCTCTTTTTCTTTACAAGAAACAATAGTAATTAATAAGCAAAATAGTACAAATAGAAGTCTGGTTTTTTTCATCGGATTGTATTTTTATAAAAATAAAAATCTAATATTCGTCTGCAATGGTATTTAACGTTTCGTAAAGTAGATGTGTCGGCAAGCCCATAACATTAAAATAAGAGCCTTCAATACCAGTAACACCTATTTGTCCAATCCATTCTTGAATGCCATAAGCACCAGCTTTATCTAGAGGTGAGCAGGTTTTAATATAATGCCAAAGTTCTTGATTTGTAAAGGCTTTAAAAGTAACTTTTGTAACTGCATTTACAGTTTTTTGAAAGATTTTAGTACGCACGCAAATAGAGGTAATTACTTCATGAGTGTCGTCGCTTAAAGACTTTAGCATTGTAAACGCTTCGTCGTTATTTTTAGGCTTACCTAATGCGCCGCTTTTATGCCAAACAATAGTATCGCTAGTTACCAAGATGTCTTCTTCTCTTAATTCTTCAATAAAAGGTAAAGATTTTAGTTGTGCTAAATAATCGCTAATTTCATAATGTAAAAGTTTTTTTGGGTAGTCTTCTTTGGTATCTTTTAAACGAATTTCAAAATCTAAACCTAAATTTCTGAAAAACTGCTGACGTCTAGGCGAACCAGAAGCAAGAATAATATGTCGGTTTTTAAGTTTTTCGTTTAGCATAGTTAAAAGATTAATTTATAAAGGAGCATCGATAACATTCCAGCAATCATTACTAATTTAAGCATTAAACTAATGTGTTTAAAGTGTGTTTTATTTTCTGCTGTAGCCATTTTAATAGCAATGTATATTAATGGGCCAACAACCGCAATTAGATAATAGACAATAACTGTAACGTGCATAAACAAAAATGAGGTAATATAATACACAATTATTGCTATTATTATCAGGGTTAAAATCATTGCGATTTTAGAGGTTCGGGTTTTACCAAATAGAATAGGTAATGTTTGCATACCAACTTTATGGTCGCCATCTACATCTTGAATATCTTTTACAATTTCACGAATAAAGTTTATTAACAATGCAAAAATGGCAAAGTCTGTTAGTACTTCTAGCATTGTAGATTGTACCGTTCTGTTTTCAATTGTTATTGCGGGAATAAGCTCGAAGATACCAACAATAAGTAAACTTAAGGCTACTAGTATTGATACTATAATATTTCCAGCAATAGCAATTTGTTTTAAATAAGAGGCATAAATATAAAGAGAGGCAGCAATAATTACAAAAAGTCCAAAAAATGGTGGTTTGCCAACTTTATGAGATAGATAAAAACCTAAAAAAACTCCAATGAAAGTGAACAAAATATATAATTTATTGGCAGTACTTTCTGTAATACTTTTACCAATAATAACTTTGTTTGGTTTGTTTATAGCATCGGTTTCAATATCGTAAATATCGTTAATAATATATCCACCTGCTGCAATGCAAAGTGTAGCAATTACCAATATAATAAAACTCAAAGCACTTAAAGTGGTGTCTATGTCAAAGGCTGGAAATAGTGCGTATTTAATTAAGAGTTGCACAAAGGCAATTATTAACAGGTTATTCCAGCGGATAAGGTTTAATACGTTCAAAGTTTAAAATTTTTAGTTTTTTTGACAGTAGAGCATAACTCCATTGTATTAAATAGAAACATCGACACAAGTATTCCAATCGGTTTTCACTTTTAAAACCTGTTCAATAACATCTCTAACGCAGCCTTTACCACCTTTTTTGTGCGAAATATAGTGCGATATTTTTTTAACTTCCTGCACAGCATCTTGTGGGCAGGCAGGCAAACCTACTAATTTCATTACAGGAATATCTGGTATATCGTCTCCCATATATAACACGTTTTCCGACTTTATATTTTTATCTAAAAGAAATTTTTTAAAAGGCACTAATTTATCGTGTGCACCTAAAAAAATATCTGTAAAGCCTAAATTTTCTAAACGCTTTCTAACACCTTCGTTTGTGCCTCCAGAAATAACACAAATATTGTAACCTTTGTTTAATGCTTGTTTTAGAGCATAACCATCCTTTACATTCATGGTTCTTAGCATGTCTCCTGTAGAGGTAATTGTTAGTGAGCCATCTGTTAAAACACCATCCACATCCAATATAAAAGTGGTAATGTTTTTTAAATATTCCTTGTAACTTTTATTGTATGCCATGTGTTTTTTTTATGGATTTGGTTATCAATTCGTAAACGGCTTTATGTTGGTCGCTCTCTAATTGTTTTAAATGTCTTTTTATTGTTTTTTTATCGTTGCGTAAAGCAGGTCCTGTTTGTGCTAAATAAGGAGAGAGCGATTCAATTTTATTAGCAGTCTCTTTAATTAAGGGTTTTAAAATATCGAATTCTGCACCATTTTGCTCAGTAATTTCGTGTGCCATTCTATAAAGCTGATTTGTAAAATTATTTACAAATACAGCTGCCAAATGTAACGCTTGCCTTTGGTCACTATTTACTTTATGGCTTTTGCAACCAATGGCTTCTGCTAATTGCTTTAGAATTGGCAAATCAGTTTTCTTTAAAGTTTCAATACAAATAGGAACGTTTTTAAAATCTAAATCCGCCGCTTTGGAGAAGGTTTGTAGCGGATAAAAAACACCACGTTTCTGTCTCATATCTACCGCATATAAACTTGTACTTCCAGAGGTGTGGACAACCAATTTATCTTTAAAAGGCAGTTGCTTAGATAAACCTTCGATAGCATCATCACTTATTGCTAAAATATAAACATCTGCATCTACTAAAGACGCTAAATTATCTGTTACTTCAACCTTATGCTTAAACTTATCAATAGTCTTTAAACTACGATTATACCATTGCTTTAATTTAACTTCTTCAGAAGCATAAAAAGCTTTAAATAGGTGAGTGGCTATATTTCCTGCGCCTAAAAGTATTACTGAAATCATACCGCTAAAATAAGTAACACTTCCTTTATAAAAAAGATGTTTTCTAGATCTTTATAACAAATGCTTAAAAATAAAAATCAAATAATAATTAAGACCATTAATTGCCATTAAATTTAACATTATTTCCTTTATTTTCAATTTAATAAAACAAACAAAAAGGATTATCTTTGCAAAAGCTAAATATAGCCTTGATTATTATGCAAAATAAACTCGCAAAAATCCTCTTTTCTACACGTTTAACAGCCACTTTATTCATTGTTTTTGCGGTTGCCATGAGTATTGGTACTTTTATGGATGCAGGTATGGAAACCTCACCAACGCCTTATTCTCGTTATTGGATTTATAATGCGTGGTGGTTTGAAGTTATTCAAGCGCTTTTTGTTGTTAATTTTGTAGGTAATATTTTTAGATTTCGCTTATATAAAAAAGCGAAGTGGGCAACTTTAACATTACATTTATCTTTTATTTTAATTCTCTTTGGCGCTTTTGTAACCAGATATATTGGATACGAAGGTAAAATGCCAATTTTTGAAGGTGAAACTGAAAATGTTTTTCTTTCTGAAAAAACCTACGTTATAGCATTAATAAATGGCGACTATAAAATTAATGATGTTGCTCAAAGATTACGTATTGATCAAAAAGTCGATTTTTCTGAAAGACTAAATAACACCTTAAACATTAATACTACTTACGATACTATTCCTGTTAAAATAACACTAGATAAATTTGTTTCTAATGCAGAAAAGGATATCATCCCCAATAATACCGGAAAGTCTTATTTAAAAATAGTTGAAGCTGGAAATGGTGCGCCACACAATCACTATTTAGAATCTGGTAAAGATCAAAAAATCCATAATATAATTTTTACTTTAAACAGTCCTAAAAAAGGCGCAATAAACATAGTTGAAAACGAAAATGGATTAACCATAGATTCTCCTTTTGATGGTGAATACTTGCAAATGGCAAACATGGCACAAGGCAAGTTGGTTAAAGATAGCATTCAACCACTTATGCTGCGCTCAAGGTACATTATAGGTAATATGCAAATGGTTTTTCCAAAACCCGTAATTCAAGGCGATTTTGGTATTGTAAAAAAATCTAAATTATTAAAAGTAGACGAAGATGGTATTGTAGTTAATGTAACTGCAAATAGAGAAACAAAAAAAGTAAATATTCTAGGTGGTGTTGGTACTAATAACCAGTGGGAATCCATAGAAGTAGGTGGTTTAGATATTGATTTAAAATTTGGTTCTAAAGTTTTAAATTTACCTTTTAGCATAAAATTAAACGACTTTGTTGCAGATAAATATCCAGGAACAGAAAACAGCTATTCGGCATTTTCAAGTCAAGTTACAATAGAAGATGAAGAAAAAGGAAGTTTTGATTATAAAATTTTTATGAATAACGTTTTAGATCATAGAGGTTATCGGTTTTTTCAATCTGGTTTCGATAATGAAGAAAAACGAACCATCCTCTCTGTAAATCATGATTTTTGGGGAACTTGGTTAACTTACATAGGGTATTTTCTATTATACTTTGGCTTAATGGCTATTCTTTTTGATAAAAATACACGCTTTGCAGATTTAAGAAGAGCACTTAATAAAACAGATAAAAAGAAAGAAGAAAACAACAACAAGGCGAAAAATAATAAAAAAGAAAAAATAATTACCATTTTATTACTATGCTTTACATTATCTGGTTTTTCACAAGAAAAACATAACGCAGACGATGGACACAACCATGAAAATAAAGAAAGAAAACGCCCAACAAAATTTCAAATAGATTCTATTTTAAAAGCCAATGTCGCTTCTAAAGTACATGCAGAGGTATTTAGTAGAACGGTAATTCAAGATTTAGATGGTAGAATGATGCCTGTGCACACCTACGCATCAGAATTATTAAGAAAAATAAGTAAAAAAGATTCTTATGAAGGTTTAGATGCCAACCAAGTATTTTTAAGCATTCAAGAAAGTCCTATGTTTTGGTATAATGTGCCATTTATTTATTTAACCCCAATGAAGGCAGATTCTATAAAAACTATAATTGGTGTGCCAAAAACTCAAAAATACGTTACACTTTTAGATTTCTTTACAGACGATTTTCAATATAAATTAGCGCCATATTTAGAAGAAGCCAATAAAAACGAAATTAAAACAGGCTACCAAATGGAAATGCTAAAGGCAAATGAGCGTTTTAATTTATTATCTAATACATTGGAAGGACTATCTTTAAAAATTTTTCCACTACCAGACGATGCTAATAATAAATGGATTTCTAATTACGAATTTAGAAAGAAAGGTTATAACGAGAAAATTAAAGATTCCACTTATGCATCTTTTGTAAAAAACAGCTTAGATATTTATTTTTTTCGTTTAGGAAAAGCAAAATTATCTGGAGACTATTCTAAAGCTGAAGAATTTTTAGGAGCCTTTAAAAAAAATCAGCAAAAATTGGGAGCCGAAGTTATGTTAACAGATAACAAGATTGAAGCCGAAATTAAATATAATAAGTTCGATGTATTTAAGAAACTATACCGGTATTACATTTTGGTTGGTATTATTATGTTTATTTTTCTAATTATTCAAATTGTAAAAGATAAAAATAAGTTTATCGATGTTTCTGTAAACGTTTTAAAATACACCATTTTCGCCATTTTTCTATTACACACCTTTGGTTTAATTACACGTTGGTATATTTCCGGTCACGTACCGTGGACAGACACTTACGAGACTATGTTGTATGTGGCTTGGTCTTCTATGTTTTTTGGTTTAGCCTTAGGTAGAAAAAGTAATCTAACCATAGCATCTGCTTCATTTATGGTGGCAATAATTTTGTTTTTTGCAAATCAAAGTTGGTTAGATCCAGCAATTGCAAATTTACAACCAGTTTTAAATAGCTATTGGTTAATGATTCATGTTTCTGTAATTGTTGCCAGTTATGGTCCATTTACTTTAGGTTTAATTATTGGAGTTGTTGTTTTAGTTCTTATAATTCTTACCAATGAGAAAAACAAAAAGCGCATGCTTCTAAATATAAAGGAACTTACTATTGTTAATGAAATGGCTTTAACTGTAGGTTTAGTAATGCTAACTATTGGTAATTTTCTTGGAGGACAATGGGCTAACGAAAGTTGGGGACGTTATTGGGGTTGGGATCCTAAAGAAACCTGGGCTCTAATAAGTATTATGGTTTATGCTTTTGTAATACACATGCGTTTAGTGCCAGGATTAAGAGGGCGTTGGTTTTTTAATCTCATGACTATAATCGCTTTTTCAAGTATTATGATGACGTATTTTGGAGTTAATTTTTACCTAGCAGGATTGCATTCTTATGCCAGCGGAGACCAGATTGTAAGTTTAAAATTTATCGCTATTACATGTGCTATTGTATCTGTATTAGGTGTAATTTCGTACAGAAAGTATTTAAGATATTTTAAAAAATAGTTTTTATTTAGTATTTTTAATGTTCTAATTTAATTTAAAAATGAATTTTATTAAAAAAATAGGGAAACCCAATGCGTTAATACTCCTTCTTTGTTTGTTTATTATTATATTTGCAGAATACTTTTTCTTAATAGGATATAAACTTCACGGTATTTTTCTTGGTCTATGGGCACCAACAATTATTGGAATTATGATATTTTTTAAATTAGTCGAGAATGGATCCAAATAGTTTTATTTTATACTTTTCAATTTTTGTATCTCTTTGTATCCTTTTTTGGGCTGTTGTGATGATTTTAACTTACAATAAAAGGTTTAAAAATTAATTCTGCATAATCCGTAATTAGTAATAACCTTTACTATTTGTAATGTAATCTTCTCCAAATTAGAACTGTTTAAAAGTAGAATGATTATCTTAATTTTAAACAATTTGGCTTTAAGGAAAGTTTACAAAAACATTAAAAAGATATTCAGTTGCTTTTAGATTTAATAAAACTAATGCAACAGTAAAACAAACTTTTAAGGGCACAAACTCAATATAAAGCATAAAAAAACAGCGCTTGTAGTGGAATGGCAAGCGCTGTTTAAATTCTAATTAATTTTTAATTACAATTTAATTAGTGTTTTATTTAAATTTAAATCACTTAAAATATCATTTGTAAACTTATAGTGTCCTCGCGTGGTAATAATTCTAAACCTATGGTTATTCATCCTACTTAGCACGTCTATAAAGCGCCATTTAGATTTTAATAAACGAGGCTTTTCGCTTTTTAGGCCAATTTCAAAATAATATTTTTTTGTTCTTCTTGTAGCGGTTATATCTGGAGTAATTTTTATATTCCCATTTTTTTTAACGTAGGATTTTGGTGGTTCAAATCCATCAACATCAGCTTTAATATTTTCGAAACCTAAGTTTTGCAAATAATTTACTGATTCTTTAATAAACGCTTCATTGTCTTTTTTTTCTAAATCTATCATAGTACATCAAAATTACAAATACTCTTTCTATTGTTGAGTTAAGAACTTGTTAAACCATTTATTTTTAACATTTTTTAAGAATTTTAAAATCTTTATTTATAAGTATTGGAGCATAAATAGAACAATTGTTATCTTTACAATATGAGTAAAAAAAGTTTAGGTTTAAATACAATTTGTGCACATGTTGGTGAAATTAAAGATGAGCAATTTAAAGGTGCAGTATCACCAATTTATTTAGCAAGTTCTTACGCGTTTTTAGATGTCGATGTTAAACGTTATCCACGTTATTTTAATACACCAAACCAAGAATTCTTATCTAAAAAAATAGCAGCATTAGAGCATAAAGAAACTGCAATGATTTTTGGATCTGGTATGGCTGCAATTAGCCACATGTTTTTAGCATTTTTAAAATCTGGAGACCATATTGTTGTACAAAATACTTTGTATGGTGGTACAAGTAATTTTATACGCGAAGAATTTCCAAAGCTTAATATAGAATTTACATTTACAAACGGCTATTCTGTTTCAGATTTTAAAGCTGCTATTCAACCCAATACAAAATTAATCCATATAGAAACACCTTCTAATCCTTTATTAACCGTTACAGATATTAAAGCCATAGCAAATTTAGCAAAAGCTAAAAATATTTTGACCAGTATAGATAATACATTTGCTAGTCCTGTAAATCAAACTCCAGGAGATTTTGGTATTGACTTAATTATGCATTCTGCAACTAAGTATTTTGGAGGGCATAGTGATATTTGTGCGGGAGCAATTGCTGGCTCTAAAGAATATATGGATATTATTTGGAACGTTTCTAAAAATCTTGGCGGTAGTTTAAGCGATTTTACTGTTTGGATGCTAGAGCGAAGCATGAAAACTATGGGGCTTCGTGTTAGAAAACAAACCAAAAACGCTGGTAAAATGGCTAAATGGCTAGAAATACATGAGGCTATAAAAAAGGTCTATTATCCAGGATTAAAAAGTCATCCAGAACATGAACTAGCGAGATTGCAAATGCATGGTTTTGGAGCAATGTTATCTTTTGAGTTAGTAGATAGTTTAAATTCTAAAAAATTTCAAAAAGCTTTAAAAGTAATAAAAGCGTCTATGAGTTTAGCAGGTTTAGAAAGTACGGTTCTAAATCCTGCTAAAACATCTCATTCTTTACTAAGTCAAGCAGATAGAGATAAAATAGGAATTACCGATGGGTTGATTAGGTTTTCTGTAGGTATAGAATCTGTAAAAGATTTAAAGGAAGATATCTCTCAGGCAATTAAAAGTTTATGAATTACAAATTATCAATAATATTTTGCATAAAAATAATAAACATAAAGAAGATTACGATTTTAAAAGATTAATAGAGGGTTATCCAGAATTGGAGCCTTTTGTTTTTGTAAATAATTATAAAAAACAAACTATAGATTTCGCAAATGCCAATGCGGTTAAAGCTTTAAATACAGCCTTATTAAAAGTACATTATACCATAGATTTTTGGCAGTTTCCAGACACCAGTTTATGTCCACCAATTTCTGGACGTGTGGATTATATCCATTATATTTGCAATCTGTTAAACGCTTCAAATTTAAATAAAAACATCACTATTTTAGATATTGGTACTGGCGCTTCATGTATCTATCCGCTACTTGGCAATGCAGTATATAACTGGAATTTTGTGGCCACAGATAGCCATAAAAAGTCCATCGCTTACGCAGAAAAAATAATCATCAAGAATAAGTTAAAGAAGTCTGTACAGCTAAAACATCAACCTAACACCGAAAGTGTTTTTAAAGGTATCTTAAAACCAAACGATAGATTTTCAGCCTCTATTTGTAATCCGCCTTTTTATAAAGATGAAGCAGAAGCTTTTGAAGCTACTACCAGAAAACTTAAAGGCTTAGGTAAACTTACAGATTCAGTTACAAGAAATTTTGCAGGTCAAGCACACGAGTTATGCTTTAAAGGAGGAGAAAAAGCTTTCTTACATACTTATTTATACGAAAGTTCATTATTTAAAACAAACTGTTTTTGGTTTACAAGTTTGGTATCGAATAAAGATAATATTAAGTCTATAAGAACATCTTTAAATAAATTAGGAGCAACCGTTTTTAAGGTAATAGAAATGCATCAAGGTAATAAAAGGAGTAGAGTAGTGGCTTGGACTTTTTTAACAGAAAAGGAACAACAAGAGTGGGTTAAATAATTCCTTATTGTAAGTTCTTAAGGTCTTTAGAGGCAATATAATAGATTAATAAAATTTTCCATTCTCGAAATTTCGGTGTAAGGAAATAAATAACAACAGTTTAATGAAATTAGATATACTAGCCTTTGGTGCGCATCCAGACGATGTAGAAATAGGAGCAGGTGGTACCATAGCAAAAGCGATTGCACAAGGTAAAAAAGTTGGAATTATAGATTTAACAAAAGGCGAATTAGGTACCAGAGGTTCTGCTATAATTAGAAAAACAGAAGCAGCCAATGCTGCTAAAGTATTAGGTTTGTCTGCGAGAGAGAATTTAGGTTTTGCAGATGGGTTTTTTATAAACGATAGAAAACATCAGCTAGAAATAATAAAAATGATAAGAAAGTACCAACCGGTTATTGTGCTTTGTAATGCTATAGAAGATAGGCATATAGATCATGGTAAAGGAAGTAAATTAGTAAGCGATGCTTGTTTTTTAAGCGGATTAATTAAAATTGAAACTAAAATTAACGCTAAAGTTCAAAAACAGTGGAGACCAAAACATGTATACCATTACATACAATGGAAAAATTTAGAGCCAGACTTTGTAGTAGATATTTCAGATTTTATAGATAAAAAACAAGAAGCTGTAAATGCATACCAAACGCAGTTTTTTAACATTAAAAGTAATGAGCCAGAAACACCAATTACAAGTAAAACATTTATTGATAGTATTAATTATAGAGCAAGAGACTTAGGTCGCTTAGTAGGAGTAGATTATGCCGAAGGTTTTACTGTAGAACGCTATATAGCAGTTGATAGCTTATTTAATATAAAATAAAAGTAAACCAAATTTTATTATAAATATTAATAAAAGTCTTTGTAGTAAAACCAAATTAATTTACATTTGCAGACGCATTATAAAATGTGTATAAATGGTGATTGTAGCTCAGTTGGTTAGAGCATCGGTTTGTGGTACCGAGGGTCGCGGGTTCGAATCCCGTCTTTCACCCAAAAGTAGAAGCCTTCAATGAAAATTGAAGGCTTCTTTTGGTGTATAATTATACGTTTTTTAGTGTGGACTAACTAAGTGTTTTAGTTTAATTTGGTTGTTTAATCTAAGCGCGTATTTTTTGTTGGTTTCTATTTATTATTTACACATGTTGGCAACAATATAGCTCACTCAATAGACGTAATAAAACGAAAAAACTAAAAACTATCTTCCTATTTTAGTGTATTGTATTAAAACAAACCAACAAAAACACATTGCAATATGATGTTTTTTGTTTAAAAGTGATGTACTTCTCTTAACAAAATAACATAAAATTTTGTATAATTATTTAATTTAAAATCTGCTATATATTTTTGTAAACCGAAAAAACTGAATATGAGACGGTTGCCAATAACATATAAAAATAATAGCAAGTTTAGTATCTAAACACATAGTTAATAAATTTAAGAAAGCCTTTACTTAACCTAAAAGATACTATATTTAATATGTTTTTTTTTTACTTTAAAGTTATCGAGAGTTTTTATTATGAGTAAGCACCTGGCGAATATGTTAATTCGTAACTGTGCGTGTAAATTTCAAATACAATCCCAAATGGATCTTCCACATAACACATTTTAAAAGGTTTTTCTTTTGGATAATACGCTCTTATTGGCATTCTTTGTTTGCCGCCATGCGATACAATTTTTTCAATAAGCTCCTCGATATTTGGGTCTTGTACACAAAAATGAAAAAGGCCAGTATTAAATGGGTTAAATTCGTGTGCTTCTTTTTTACCGTTAGGGAAACAGAATATTTCAATTCCAATACCATCCGAAGTCGCTAAATGTGCGATTTCAAATTCACTCCAGTCGTCGCCAAAAACATCAATGCACATTTGCCCGATTGCGGTATCTTTATCTTTTTTAATTTTTGATGGTTCCATAATAATATACCAACCCATTACCTCCGAATAAAATTTTACGGCTTCGTTTATATTAGGAACTGTAATTCCTATGTGGGAAAAGGATTTTGGATATTTTTTATTGTCTTTCATAAGATTTAATTTATTATGTTTATTCTGTATTTTGCTGTTTGAGTAATTTTTTTGTTAAAATATGATACAGGTTAAAATTTAAATTTACTTATAATATATATTATAATTTAAAAGATATAATTAATGTTATTTTGTTGTATAGATTCTTTTTTTGCATTAGGGATTGAGGCTTTGTTGAAGCTCCTCGCAGAGAGCGACTGCCGAAAGCCCGACCTTTAGGTAACGCCCAAAACTTACTTTGTAGCTTTATCTACAACGATTCTTTTTTCTCTATTTGCTAGTTCCCAAGCTGTGTAAAATACCAAACGGGTTCTATTTTCTAATAGATCGTACTGTATTTTATCTGGCGTATCTCCTGGTTGGTGATAATCTTCGTGCGTTCCATTAAAATAGAAAATAACAGGAATATTATTTTTTGCAAAGTTATAATGGTCACTTCTGTAATAGTAGCGATTAGGATCGTTTTCGTCGTTAAATGTATAATCTAAATCAATGTTTGTGTATTTAGTGTTTATTGCTTCAGAAATATTGTGTAACTCGGTGCTTAGTTTATTACTACCAATAAGGTAAAGGTAATTTCTATTTTTCTTTTCACGTTTAGGGTCTGTACGACCAATCATGTCTATATTTAAATCTGCAACGGTGTCTGCTAATGGAAAAATAGGGTCGTTATCTGTATAATGTCTAGAGCCTAATAGACCTTTTTCTTCGCCTGTTACGTTAAGGAAAACAATAGATCGTTTTGGTCCATTACCTTCTTTTTTTGCTTTTGCAAAGGCTTCGGCTATTTCTAATATAGCAACGGTTCCAGACCCATCATCGTCTGCGCCATTATATACTTTACCATCTTTAATACCTTCATGATCTAGGTGTGCAGAAATAATAATATACTCGTTTGGTTTTTCGCTTCCTCTTATTATGGCAGCTACATTTTCTGAACTTATGTTCTCTGAATTATTTTTATAATTAATGACAACATTAGATTTTAAAGCCATCGCTTTTTCGTTGGTTTCTATATCACTAACTAAAGCTTTTGCTAAGTCTGTATTAATTAACATATAATACATAGTATCTAAACCTCCTGCTAGACTCATGCGCCCACTAGAACGACCAAATCTATTGGCTGCCATAGTGTAAATTTCTGGATAATAAAACAAAAGTGCTTTTGCTCCTTTATTTTTTGCAATTTCTTGTTTTAATGCAATTTCTTGACGGTAATTAGACCACTTAGAGCTTTCTTTAGTTCCAGAAATTACATATTTACCATCTGTATTTTTTGGTTCTCCAGATCTAATTACTACAACTTTATCTTTTACATCTATGGTATTGTAATTTGAGTAATTATCATCTTCAATTCCAAATCCAGCAAAAATAATATCTTTAATATCTAGTATGCCGTCTTTTACAGATGTAATAGAAACATAGTCGTCTATATTAGTAAAGGGTTTTCCATTTACGGTTAGTTTTACATCTGGAATTGCAGAAACAATTAATGGCACATCTTGAAAATAATTACCATCGCTTTTCGCGGCAGGAATACCATCTTCTACATAGTGTTTTTTAATAAATTCTACTGCCATTTTCTGTCCTTTTTTGCCAGTTTCACGACCTTCAAAAGCGTCTCCAGCATAAATATAAAGTGCTGTTTTTAAATCTTTGGCAGTTATAGTTTCTGCATATTTTGTTGGATTTAAAGATTTTGTTGTTGTAGCTTGTTTACTTTTGGTAGAGCTACAAGAAGCTATTATTATAGAGACAGCAAGGAGTGGTATTATTTTTTTCATATCTAATTTAATCTATTAATTATATAGTAAAAATACAAGAAGTTTAATGGTTAGTTATATTTTTTTTATTTATTATAGATCTTTGTTGCGAGTTAAAAACTCTGTTCTATTGGCTAATTGCCAAGCAGTAGCAAAAATTAGTTTTGTACGTTTTGCTAATAGAGGATAATTTATTTTATCTGCAGTATCTGTTGGTTTGTGATAATCTTTATGTTCTCCATTAAAGTAAAAAATTACTGGAATATTTTGTTTTGCAAAGTTGTAATGGTCGCTTCTGTAGTAATAACGATTTCTATCATTTTCGTTATTGTATTTATAATCTAATTCAAGATTTGTAAATGTTTTATTTGTTTTTACAGAAGTATAATGTAACTCTTTACTAATGCGATCTGCACCAATAATGTAAATATAATTAGGATTGGTTTTGTGTCTATTGTCCACTCTACCAACCATATCTATATTGAGGTTTGCTATAGTTTTATCTAGTTTAAAAATAGGATTTTCTATATAAAACTTTGAGCCTTGAAGTCCAATTTCTTCTGCTGTGAGGTGTAAAAATAAAATACTTCTTCTAGGTGGATGTCCTTGTTGTTCTGCAAGTTTAAAAGCTTCAGCAATTTCTGTAATCGCCATTGAACCAGAACCATTATCGTCTGCTCCAAAATATATTTTTTCGTTTTCAAGACCTAAATGGTCTAAATGTCCAGAAATTATTAATACCTCTTCTGGTTTTTCGCTTCCTTTTATATAAGCTAATACATTTTCTGATGCACCAGTGCCATTAGGCAAAAAATCTGCCTGTATGGTTTGGTAGTATGTAGAATCGTTAACTGCAGGAGAAATGCTTTTTGTTTTATAAAAATCTCTAAGATAATTGGTTGCTTTTTTTTGCCCTTCTTGTCCTGTTTTTCGACCTTGAAATTCTTTGGACGCAAAGATTTCTAACCTACTTTTTAAATCTTCTGGAGTTATAGATTTAGAAAATTTATTTATAAGTTTAGTATCAAATACGTTAACCTCGTTTTTAATATTTTTAGTATTGGTATCGCTTTTTATTTTAGAGCAAGAGCCAACAATCAATAAAACTGAAACGATGATAAGGGATTTCATTAAAAATTTATTTGAATTTTGAATATAAATAAAATTTTATAATTTTTTTAATATTACTTATAACTATTTTATAGAGTTTTCGATTGAGTTTTCTTAAAATTACTCTGCGTCTTCAAAATCAATATCATTTAATTCTTCTATAGCCTCTTCTTTAGAATCTTGATCACGTCTTTCTAGTTGCTTTGTATCGCCAACTTCTGTAGTTACAGTAATAGATTTGTAGGTTGCCAACCCTAAAGAAATAATTGCTAATAAAAATATAAGTTGTACAGTGTGCTGAGTTTTTTTTTCTTGCCTTATTTTAATAAATGCTAAGATTCCAAAAATTAATGCTGCTATTGCAGGAAAAAAAGCAAAATTAGATAGTGGTAAAACAGACAGAATTACTGCTAGAATGGCATTAATTAATCCTAAAATAATACATGTTAATCTCATAATTTTCTAATTTTTTAAACCAGTTGCGCTTTTAATTTTTAATTCTCCGCTACCAACAGCAACTTTGAACTTTGCGTAAACTGGTACTTTGTTTTCGTCTGCGGTTAGCCATAAAAAATTATTGTTTCCTTTTAAGGCATCATTATTATCAAGGTTAATGCGCAATTTATAACATTCTTTTTTTCCTATTGCTGTACTAATAGTTTCTTTGGCTACGTATGTAAATCTAAATTTAGTTTCTTTGTTATCGAATAATACCGTAAAAGTATCACTATCTCCAATTTTAGCTTTTTTTATGTCTAACGTTCTTAAATGGTATATTGTAGTTACAATATCTCTAGTATTACCATTAATTTTAACGGTTTTATTAGTATCCCAAAAACCAGATTCAAAATTTTTACTTTTTTTTCTAATTAAACTTTTTACAGAATTTGTTTTGTGGTTAAAATTATATTTAACAAATGTATAGTGCCCACCTTCATTAATGTCGCGTTTATATAAATATGGTGTTAAAGTTCTTGGATTAACATAACTCTCGTACAAATCTCTAATTTTAAAAAAATTATCCCATTTTGTGTAAGTAGTTGCTTTACATTTTAAACGCAATAAGGTCGAGTTTTTAGTTTTTACATTACTAGTTTCCATAGTAACTTGAGCAAAATCTGTCATTAAACCAGACATATTATAACCAGCAGTAAAGGTTAACTTTTCGCCACCTAAGAAGGCATTGTTTTGTGCACTAATTAATAGTGAATAACTAAGTGTTAAGATTAATAATAGATGTTTCATACAAAATTTTAATTTTCAAATATAGAAATTGTAAACACTAATTATGCCGAAAAGATTATATTTAGCTTTTATTTAAGACTAAAATAGAAATAATAAACGCTACAGACCATAATGCTGTACGTAACCAATTTAAAATATGTAAATCGCACAGCGTATTTTCTGAAGTTTTTCTATTAGGAATTTTATTGTGAAGTGGAACAAAAATTAACATAGTAGATAGCCACGTTAAACAAACTAATGTAAAATGAATAATTAACATTATGCTTACACTTTTAATTAGGATAATTAATGAGATTATTAGTTGACTCGCCATAAGCGGCAAAACGATAATAGACATTAGTTTTGTATATTTTTTATGCCATATATAAAGATTTTTTTCTGTGTAGTGTTTAAAAGATGGATAAATTAAAAGTTGTACCATCCAAATTAATACAACTAAACCAAAGTCTATAGTTATTAGAGCGATTTCTAAACTCATTTTATTTATTTAGAATTGCTGTTCGCAAAATACTTTGCACATCACTATTATCTTTTTGTTTTATTAAAAAATGCTCTAGTTCATCTTGATGATTAATTTGCTCGTTTTTATCTATAAAACCATAACCTAAGTAAGCTCCATTTTTAACAATAACAAAGGCTTCTTCTGTATCGTTACGTCCTTTTTCTTTTAAAATAACATCTTTACTGTCGTTAACGATTTGGCAAATAGCATTAGTAACACGTTCGTTATAATCCATAATATCTTCAATACCCTTACAAATACCTTTACAGTTTTTAATAGTAAAATGAGAGCATTCGTTAACACCTTCTTGTAAATGGCAAAATTTAGGACATAAATTAAACTGCTCGCAAACGCGCTCTAAAAATAAACGCGCTTCGCGTAAGCTATAAAAAGTAATAATAGGGCTAGGTGTTGCTTTACTATTATTTATAGCAATGTGCAAAACGTTGTTTCTATCTTGATAACTAAACAGAGAAAAACCTTTTGGAACACGTTTCGAGACTTTGTTATAGTACGGAAAATGATGCTTTATGGCAGCATCTTCCATTAACAAGGCAATAAGTTCGCTACCAGATAACTCAAAATCGATATCGGCAGTTTCACGAACCATATTTAAGCTTTTTTGTGCTTTGCTGTAAAAATGGCTAAGTACTCGCTTCTTTATATCTTTAGCTTTACCAACATAAATAATTTCGTTTTTTTTATTTTTAAAATAATAAATACCAGTAGCATTAGGTATAGCATTAAATACCTCTTTAGGAAGGTTAGGAGGTAAGGTTGCTTCTTTATTATTTTTGTTTAGAAAAGCAATAAAAGTATCGCGTGCTTTGTCTTGAGCTTGAAGTTTTTTAAAAAGAATAACCGTCGCCTCTGCATCTCCTCTTGCTCTGTGTCTTCCATTAATATTTATTTCTAAATCTTTACATAGTTTACCTAAACTATAACTTTTATGCCCAGGCAATAATTTACGACTTAGGCGCACGGTACACAATTTTTTTCTAGTAAAATCTATATTTAAAGATTTGAATTCGTTTCTAATAACGTTGTAATCGAAATTTACATTATGGGCAACAAATACGGTATCTTGCGTAATGTCTAAAACCTGTTGCGCGATATCTCTAAATTCTGGCGCGTTTGCAACAGTGCTATTATCTATTCCTGTTAATGCAGTAATGTGTTCTGGTATATAGCAATTTGGGTTAACTAGCGAAGTAAATTCATCTACAATAATTTCGCCATCGTACTTAAATACAGATATTTCTGTAATTCGGTTAGTTTTTCCTGAAGTTTCAACGTCTATTATTGTGTAATGCACTCTGTTGTTTTTTAAGCTGAAAAGTGGTTTACCGCTTTTTTAATTTTTGATCTATTTCATCAACTTTTTTCCACATGTGCTCAGACGTTAAATAAAAACTTCCTAGAAAATCGAAATTACACTCTAAAGGCGAAATAATAGATAAAAATGATGCTCCCTTTTTGTCTTTATACAAATGATAAATTTCACCTAAAATGGGCTGAAAATTAAATTTAGCGTTGTAAACCAAGTTGTTATACTCCAATTCATCAATCATTTTGTCGTACTCAGCTTTTAACTCTAAATACTTTGCTTTTAGCTGTTTGTTTGCCTTATTAACGTTTTTATTTTTCCAAGTTATATTCTCTGTTACTTTAATTGCAGGCGCACCAACATTAGTTGCATACGGCTTTAATGCCGCATCATATTGTTGTGTTTCTTTGTTAAATACAACGTTATCTGGTTTTCTTGTTTCAGACATTTTCTTTTTTTTATAGCGTTGTAAAGATAGTTTTTTTATTTTCTGAAAAAAAGTGTTACTAGCATAGTTTATTAGAACCTATTATGTAACATAGCTTGGGTGAGTTTAGGGTTTTTATGATACTATAATAAAAGAATAGCTTATTGCAGTTTGGTTTAATTTTTCTTAAAACCAAAGCTGCAATATGCTATTACCATAAAGACAAAAAAGCGCTGAACTTGAATGGTGAGCGGAACAAGACAAAAGACAGAGGATTTTGAGGTACGAAAAAATTGGGTTTTGGGGACTTGCTATTACTTATCGTTCATTTCCTGAACTTTAATGCTTATTTCTGTTATACCAGATTTATCTTCTTCTTTTGTTATTAAAGATATATAATGCGCATCGTTACTATCCTCATCACCAATAATAATTTGATCTTTTACAAAATAACTTACATCAATAAAGTTAAAAATAGAACTAAATAAATTACTTCTAAACTTTTGTGGTGGCATATCTACGTGTCTTTCTGAAATAAATATATCATCACTGCTATGGTCACAATAATAGTAAAGTACTACTTTGTTTTCATTAAGAAAATCTCTAATTATTCTCGAAATAGCAATTAAATCTTTCATACCTATAGCTTGCTCTTTAGCTTCAACTAATATAAGAGAAACGTCAATTACAGAAATAGAAAAATCTTCTTGAGATTCAAATTCTTTAAAATTTATAAGGAACTGACTACCTACAGTACTTGTATAAGGAATAACAATATCGACAGCCATTAAACGATACTACTTAAAGTATTGCTTTTTTTTAGAAAGTAACTCTTTTTTTGTCCTCTCTTTATTTTCTTTAAGAGTTTTTACAAAAGAAAGTAGCCTTTCTGAAGGTTTGTTTATATGTAATGTTTTAGTATTCATAACTGTATTACGATGAGACAAAGGTATAATTTTATTTAATATATGCAAAACCCATACCAAATATAAGAATATTATCTATTCATATAACGTGCTATTTACCATGCTTTTTATTTTAACTATTCTCTACAATTTTAATTTCTTCATCTGTTAAACCATACAACTCATACACCATTTGGTCTATTTCTTTATCTGTTTGGTTTATTTGGGTTTGCAAGGCTTGTGCTTTTTGTTGCTCGGTTATAAAATAATCTTCCCATTCTGCTTCTTGTGATAGCGATAATTTTATTTTCTTCTTTGCCAATTCTTTTACAAACTCGCTATATGTTAATGAATACCAAACTTGTAGTTTTTTAGATAGTTTTTCTAATTCAAATTTACGATTTAATGCACGTTGAAATTGTGCTGAAATATTATTCAAAACAACGCTTTGCTGAAGCACAAACTCAACCTTAACAATGTGGTTTTGCTGAAGTTCTTTAGAAACATATTTTATTGGTATTTTTTTCCAATCATCTGGATAAAAATCAATTTTTCCCTTACTTTCATATTTTATAAAATATGCTATCATTTTTGAATTAATAATCGAAAGTAAGTACTTCAAATCAAATAGTTCAGATAGTTGTTCTACTTCTTTCCTATCTTTATTAATATTTTTATAATATTTATTAATACTATTATTGTTGACGTCCTTTAAATCAATAGCTTTAATTGCCATTATAATAGTATTATCACAGTAATGTCCTTTATCAGAGTAAGTAGCTATTCTTTTTTGTCTCGATAATAGTAATTTTTCTTGTGGATATAATTCTGGAAAAGTTGGTCTAACAAGTCTACTTGGACTTCTTTCTGTGTCCCATTCGAGATACATCTCTTTATTAATTATATACCTTTCTATATACTTTCCTTCAGTATAAGATTTCGAATTTACATCATTTATATTATCAGATAATAAATCCGTTTTCTTAAACTTATTAGGATCTTGTTTATCACTATTTAGACGCATACCATAGCTAACATAACATATGTCCATCAATTTTGAGCAATTAATATCAGAAATATGAAATTTGGCATTTTCTAACAAGTATTGACTAACGCCCTTCTCTTTAGAGTTTTCTATTAATTCATAATCAAAAATTGTAGGCGAATGAACAACTCTTTGACATAAAGTATCCGATTTTATTTTTCTTATAAAAGGTATTTTACTTCTTACACCAACATTTTCAAAAACATATATATTAGGAAAAAAGTCTATTTGATATAAAAAATAATTTTCTTCAATTAAATCGACCAATTTCG